>OFDN01000013.1_pt1 | contig 288860 bp, 258 predicted proteins | sample 1520971 | NCBI WGS metagenome assembly OFDN01 (sample SAMEA94257418, study PRJEB24077) | hot springs metagenome | biome: Aquatic biome; feature: Geographical feature; material: Water | place: India | collected 2012-06-12 | depth 5 m
CTCAGTTATCGGCTGCGCTCTCCTTGTCGTCGCGCGTGACTGCAACGCGTGCCCCAGGCTGGAGGCGCGCGTGTCCTGCGGTTACGATCTCGTCACCCGGCGCAACACCACTTGTGATGCTGGCGAGACTGCCGCCTATCTGGTTGACCTCGATGTCACGTTTCTCGACCGTCTGATCGGAGCGCACGACGTAGGCGAAAAGCCCCGTGGGGCCGCGCTGAACGGCGATGTCTGGCACCACGATTTGATTGTGCATCGTCGAGACCAGAAGTTGCGTTGTCACCGACAGCCCAGGCCAAAGCAGATTGTCCGCGTTCTCGAAACGGCCCTTGAGGCGTATGGTGCCGCTAGCCACATCGATGTCGTTGTTGATGATGGCAAGCTTGCCGCGCCCGAGTTCGGTCTTGCCGTCGCTGGAGAAGGCCACGACGTTGAGCGGCCCATTTTTGAGACCGCGCGTGATGGCAGGTAATTCGCCCTCCGGAGCTGTGAACAGGACCGAGATTGGTTGGATCTCGGCGATCGTCACGATGCCGTTCTGGTCGGTGGCATGTACGATGTTGCCGATGTCGATGCTGCGCAAACCAAGACGGCCGCTGATCGGGGCGCGAATGGTCGTATAGCTGAGGTTGACCTTTGCATTCTCCTGCGCGGCTTCGTCCGCCGTGATCAACGCCTTGAGCTGATTGACGGTCGCCGTCTGCTGGTCGAGCAGCTGCTTGGTGGCGTAACCCGGGCCGACGAGCTTCTTCGTTCGCTCGAGGTCGGCGTTGGCACTTGCGAGATTGGCCTGATCTTGCGCGATCTTAGCCGACGCCTGATCGAGCGCCGCGCGAAACGGACGCGCATCGAGCTCGACCAGAACGTCGCCTTCCTGGACCGGCTGCCCTTCCTCAAACGCGATCTTCTCGACCTGCCCATCGACACGGCTGCGTACGGTGACGGAGTTCCAGGCCTGCACGGTGCCAAGTCCGTTCAAGGTGACCGGGAAGTCGCCGCGTGCCACGGTTGCGGCGTGGACAGGGATTGCGGGCGGGAGTCCTGCGCTGCGCGGATGTGCCTTGTCGCGCTGGCTCCAAGGCGAAAGCAACGTAGCCGCTGTCTTTAGTCTATCGGGATGTTGCCAGGCCCAGTATCCGGTCGCGATAGAGACAAGCGCCATCAGAGTGATAAAAGGCCTCAATGAGCGCCGCCGCGGCCTTTTCAGCGTCGTGCTCTCTCGGGCCATGGCTTGTTGTCCTTTGTCGAGAGAGGCGGGTTGTTTCCCGCATGTCTCGACCGACAAAATTCCGGACTGCGGGCTTCGTTCCTGCATGTCGCCTCTGGACATTCGCCGCATGACACGCGCGGCCTTTCGGCGGGCCGAACAGCCACATGTCAGGATAACGCCACGGGTTGGCGGGTTCCGTCCCTTACTTTTGCGTAAAGCCGTACACAGCGCAGAGGTGGCGCGCTCTTTGTCTACGAACCGAGCGCCACTTGGGCTGTTAGTTTTCAGCGCGCGTGCTTTGATTGACCATCGCCACGCCGAAGAGAATGAGCGCCACGGCAACCCAGACGGTGAGGGACAGGCGTTCGCCGAAAAGCAGCACGGCGAACGCGACGCCGACGCCCGTGTTCAGGTAGCTGATCTGGCTCAGGTACACCGGCCCCCCGACCTGCTGCAGGCGGAAGAAGAAGGCATAGCCGATGCCAATGGCGAGGCTCTGCGCTGCAATCAGGCCAAGGCCGGCTGTCGCGTCTCCAAGTGAAATCGATACGAGACCAGCGAAAGAGAGCACGGCGGCCAGAAGTGTGATGCCGCCTGCCGCACTCGCCAGAGTAAGCATCGCCAACGGCAGCGGCCCATGCCCGTCCGGCCAATGCGTGGTGCGATAGACGTTGCCGGCCGCAAGCGAAGCCGGCGTGACGAGCGCGAGCAGAAACCAGCCGATATGCGCATCCGCGCCGATGCTATCGCTGTTTCGTTCCAGAAGAATGATCGATGTGCCGATGAGCCCGATCAAAAGCCCCGCGATACGAACTGCGCCAGGTCTCTCGACACCGAGCGCGCTGACGATCCCCAGCGTGAGAAGAGGTGCGAGCGACTGCAGGATCGCGGGAATTCCGGAGCCGAGGTGCGGGATCACGGCGAGAAGCGTCACGAACGGGATCGCGAACGTGAGCTGCCCCGCAATAGCTGCATAAAGGAGCGTTTCGGCGTTGACGATCACACGCTCACCCGCAATTCGGCAGATGAAGGCCAGAACGACGCTCGCGCCGGCGGCCGTGGCACCCGCAAATGCGAGCGGCGGCAACCCGAGATCCGCCGAGAGCTTGCCGAGCGGAAAGATGAGTCCGAGTGAGAGCCCGGAAGCAAACAGCAACAGCAGGGGCTCGAAACGTTTGAAAGCGTTCGGCTGCGTCATGTCACGTCGGTGGAAAAGAGGAGCGAGTAAACCCGCTATAGAGCATCACCCGACGCAGCAGTAAATGAGGTCACGCTTCCCGAACTGGACCTGTTCGCGTTTCCACTCCAGGCTCGTCCCGGCCGAGAGATCGGTGGCCTCAGGGATACTTGCGCGTCGGCGCGTGAAACGCGCTCATGAACCTGAGCGAGAGAACGTTCGCATCGCGGCCAGCCACAACGCAGTCCGCTTCTTTCTTGTCGGCGCTGGAGTAGAGCTTGAGCGGGCGCGTCAGAAGATGTGGCTTGATGTCATCGTGCCAGAGAACGATCTGGGCCGTGATCGGAGACATGTCGCGAATGGTGCAGGGGCGCGGCATGATCATGCCTTCGGACCAGATGAAGCCCTCTTTCAAGCGCTGGAGACGCCGGAAGTCCTCGGGCTTGAGCGAGCGGTCGGAAGCCGCTTTTGACCGCGAGGTCTCTTCGCCGGAGAGTGAAGAAACCAGGGATTTCCACAAGGTCATGATCGGGGTCCGCCTGCGCACGCATTTGCCGAGGCAGCATCGGAAATCATGATGAAGATTTCCCTAATGATGATCGGTACAAGGCAGACTTTAGGGGAGGCTCGGAGGCAGCGGTACGCGCGTGAGGCGTGCCCCCTGAGATGAGTTTTTCGTTGTTTGCGTCGTGCATTTCCTCCCGCTCCGAAACGGAACATTCCCGTTGGCGGCGCGTTCTGGATTAAACGACGAGGAGGACGAAATATGCCTGATCGCAAGGTTCTGGATCCTACCGAGGCGCGCCAGGCCACGCCGCAGAAATTGAACTATCGGGTGCTGACCCGATCGCTTCTCATGGCAATTGTCGCGGCCGCAATAATCTATGCGATTTTCTATCTGCAATCGCCGGCATAGAGCGTAGTAAGCCGCATCGTTCAGCAAGTTTCGCGCTCGGCACCTCGTGCCGGGCGCTTTGTTTTGTCGGGTCAGCTTTTGGCGGCGCGTTTGCGCTTGATAAGGGTTCGCTCGACATGAGCAAGATCGTCGTCGAGCAACGGCGAAACTCGTTCCCGCAAACGTTCGAACTCGCGTTGAACGGCGGCAAGCTCATCGTCCGACATATGGTCCAGCTCGACGAGTTCGGTGCGTGCCCCCTCGACGCCGCGCAGCAACTCGTCGAGTTTGAGTGATACGATCTGCGCGTCCCGGTTTTGGGTATTTTGAATGAGAAATACCATCAGGAAAGTCACGATCGTCGTGCCGGTGTTGATGAACAACTGCCACGTGTCGGAATAGGCGAAATAGGGTCCGGTCGCGCCCCAGACCGCGACCGTAAAGCAGGCCGCCAGAAAGGCCCAGGGCGAGCCCACGGCCTGCGCAGCGGCTTCTGAAAAGCGGCGGAACTGTTCGTTCATGGCGGGCTCCTCGGTCGCGGTTGGCCGGATAGAATCTGTGTCACGGTTTTCGACACTTTTCAGCTATGAAGCCTTTCGGAGACCGCCAACCGGAGCGGACGGTCCATCGCGACAAGGGGAAATAGCCGTGGTCGAAGTCTTGCTGTGTCTCGTCGGGGCATTCTATGCGTTCGCAGGTTACGTGGCGACGCGTGCCGGTCTCACCTCCCACTTTATCGATCGCGCGATCGCCGCGATCGGAGCCTCGAAACCGAGCGTTGTCGAAATCCGGCAGACCTATTGGCTGCTGTCGGCGGCCACGCTTGTGCTTGCGAGCGGCGCGGCGCTTCTTTTCCTGCTCGACATTGCGGTTTGGCTGTTCGTGGCCTCGAGCGCCGGCCAAGCGCTGTATCTGGGCGTTCTCGGACCGCGCTATTTCGATCGCGTGGAGCCCCCCGATCCTCGCGGTCGCCGGCAAACCACCAACGCGTTCGTCATCTATCTCGCGGCTACGGCTTTCGTGGTTTGGGCCGGCGCGGCGGGCAAGCTCGTAACAGTCGCAGAACTTGGCTGGTTGGCCGCAGTTCCGGCCGCCGCCGTCGTCGCGCATGTGATCTATGTGCTCTGGACGCTTGCGGGATCGCCCGCGGAAAAAACATCTCCGTTGTTTGCAGGCGTGTCGCCGGAGGAAGGAGGACGAGATCCGTCCGAATGTAAGCGCATCAAGGTCATGGCCGACTACGACTGCCACCCGCTCTGGGCCCTCGACGAGGACGTCTACGGCGATATCGCACCCGAGAAGCTCAACCTGTCGCCGGAACTGACGCACGATCTCAACGTGTGGGCCGAGGCCTATTCGTCGTCGCTCAATCGCGAAGATCCCTCGCAAAGCCTATGGAGCGACGCACAATTCGCATCCCACGCGGCTGAGGCGCGCCCGCTGGCGGTGCGGCTCGCGCGCGAGCGACCCGATCTGATGGTCTACGTGCAGGAAGGGGAGATCGGCGTTGTCGAGGTCCGCGCCGACGACGAGCCGCGCACAGGTGGAGCAGGTCTCTGAAGAGCAAGCGGCCTTGCCGGCGGCCCGGCATTCCCCGAGCCGCCGCAATCATCGCACCGGCTCAGATCCCGGCTGCACGAACCTGAGGGACTGAGGTCGCGCTCTTGGCGGATTGAACGGCCGAGTCGAGATGCGCGACAAGCCCGTCCTCCAGGCCAAGTGTGGCCGCGAGATAGCGCAGATAAGCCTGTTCGGCTGGCGTATCGGCTTCAATCGCGATCGACGACGCCAGATAGATTTCGCTTCTGATCTCCGGGGTCGCCGCGGCCGCCGCAAACTGCTGGGGCGACCAGGGAGCCGCGATCTCCCGGTCGAGGAAGGCCTGCTCCTCGGCGTTGATCCCCACATCGGCGAGACGGCCGACGATCTTCTGGCGTTCGGCGGCATCGATCAGCCCATCCGACAGCGCGGCCGCGATCATGGCCCGGAGCAACAGGAGTGCGTGTTCGTTCGGAGGCGGCGCGCCGGGCAGCGTTGCACCGCCCTGGGCTGCTTTGATGTATTCGGCCGCACGCGTGCCGACCAGGGGCTTGCCGTCGCGATAGTTGGTGTAGGCCTTGTAGGCGAGCCCACCGAGGGCGGCCGCCGTGCCGAGCTTCAGAGCATCGCCCGCGATGTCGCGGCCGGTTTTCGTGCCGAGAAGTAGTGTCGTCAGCGCGCCAGCCGCAGCACCCCCGACGATGCCGCCGCCCTGGCTGCCAAGAAAGCCCTTGGCGCGCTCGATGAGGTCGTTGGGCTGCGATGGGCTCTCGGCGCCAGCGTCATACTGAGGGCGCGTGGCGGGTACGGACCCCGTAGAACCTTGCGGCCCGCCGGTCCCGTTCAACACCAGGTCGAGAAGCTTCGAAGCGTCGATCATTTCCAGTCCCCAATGATTATTGTCCTGAACGAGGCACAGATGGGGACGATTGCTGCGACCTCAAGGTTGCGGTGCAAAAAAGCGCGCCATGTCGGCGGCTGCATTTGACGCGGTCCAAACTTGCAAAAACTGCTGCTCGTGCCGCTTGTATCGGGCTTCCAGGTGCGCTTTAAGGCTCAAGCCCGCCTGACGTTTAAAAATACCGACGTACACGAGAACGCGCGATGCGACCCCCCAATGCGATCGATTTTTGGCGTGGCATCGCTCTGGTGATGATCTTCATCAATCACATCCCGGGCATGGACTATTCGATCCTGACCCTGCGCAACTACGCAATCTCGGATGCGGCGGAGCTTTTCGTATTTCTCGCCGGCTGTTCGCTCGCTTTGGTGGCAAACGGAAAGGCGGCATCGCGGCCCGTCGGCCAGCTTGTCATGCGTCTTGTCATGCGCGCTTTCGAAATCTGGCAGGCGCAGATCGTCACGATCTCGGTCGCCGTCGCGATGCTGGCCGCTGGCGCCATCGCCCTCGACGATCCGCTGCTCCTCGAGTGGCACAACGCCGGTCCCGCCTTCTTCGATACTGTCCGGGCGTCCGTGGGCATGGTGCTGCTCACCTATCAGATCGGCTACTTCAACATTTTGCCGTTGTATGTGGTGCTGCTTCTGCTCGCGATCGTTTTTATTCTGCTGGCGAGATGGTCGTTGATCGCGGCGCTGGCGGCCTCCACCGCGCTTTACGTCGTAACGCTCGCGTTCGAGATCGAGCTGCCAAGTTGGCCGTCCGAGGGTGCGTGGTTCTTTAATCCGTTATCTTGGCAGCTGCTGATCGTTCTCGGGTTCGCGACGATCGCATCGAAAAGTAAATATCCGGCGTGGCGGGAAACGGTGGAGCGCCTGTGGCCGTTTGCGGCGGCGCTTGTGCTGATGGGCCTCGTCGTCGTTTGGGTCGACTATCGTCCTGATCCCATGCTCGTGCCCGAGCCGCGATACTTCTTTCTTTTTGACAAGAAGTATCTGTCGCCTGCCCGGATATTGAGCATGATTGCGATCGCGATTGCCTTTTATCCGGCATTTCCTGTACTTTTGCGGTATGCGGGGCCTGTCGTTCGCTATTGCAGCAGCCTTGGCCGCAATTCTCTTGCGGTTTTCTGTGTGGCCTCGCTGCTCGCGCTGGCCGGCCAGATGGCCCGATACGTCGGCGAGCCGACATTCTTTCTTGATACTCTGATTGTAGCGTTGGGGCTGGTTTTGTTGAGGATCACAGCGTGGCTAGCCGAATCTCAATCTTCAACGTCTTAGTTGCCGGGTTCATTGCCGTTGGCCCACAAGCGGGCGCAACCGACGCTTTGAACGCGCCTTCTGCGGGTGCAGTTCCACTCGCAACGCCGGCGCCGTTGGCCGCGCCGAAGGCGCCGACGCGCCGTCCATTCGTGCGCGCAGGAAACACCACTTATTCAACCGAATGCAAAGTAAAGAGCCCCGCCTACGAGGGACGTGCCGCGCTTCGCTCCGTGCGCCGTGCCGTTCTCGAAAAGCGCCCCGTTCGGGTCATCGCGCTGGGTTCGTCCTCGACCGTTGGCATAGGCGCGTCGTCGCCGCTCGCGAGCTATCCCGTGCGCCTCGAAAACGATCTCGAGGGCGTTATCGAAGGTCTGCAGGTCGAGATGTTCCCGCGCGGTCAGTCCGGAGAGGTGGCGGAAGGTGCGGCCGAACGCCTGAAGGCGGAAGTCGCCGAAATTAAGCCGGATCTTATTGTCTGGCAGGTCGGCACCAACGACGCCGTGGCCCGCATCGACGCGGATGATTTCGGCGATCAGTTGCGCGACACGCTCTCCTGGCTCGCGTCGCACAAGATCGATGTCGTGCTGATCGACCCCCAATACGTCGAGCGGCTGTCGAACGACGAGCGCTACACCAGCATCGTCAATGAGATTGCGACGGTGGCGAGCGAAATGCGCGTACTGCTTGTCAATCGCTACGACGCCATGGCCGATCTCGCGCGTCAGCACCCGGGCTCATCGTACCTGTCGAACGATCGGTTTCATTTGAACGATCTCGGATATCGTTGCATGGCCGAATACGCGACGAGAGCAATTGTCGCCGGGGTCCTGCAAGCCGATATCGAAAACGGCGCGATGCACTAGCGAGCCTTTGGCCCGTTGCGCCGTGCGCCTCCCGCGCGCTCTTTCAATGCCAAACCGGCGCGCGCCGTGCGTTTCGGTGTCTGGGGCGCAGGGACGGGCTCCGGAAATTTCCATCGCTTCCCGAAACTGAAAGAGGCCCTTTGGGGGCCTCTCATCTCTTAAATTCGTGATCGTCTAAATTTAAGTAGTGAACCAAAGGGCCACGATGACGATGGCCGAAGTGACGAGAAAGAGATCGAACAACTTAAGTCCGGTCGGAATGCTCACCTTGGTCTCCATGATCAATCGGCGCGATACAGCTCTGTGCCCTCGTTCGCGTTAGCAGCGCTTTCCGCGAAGATCAGATCTGGGTCGGCCTTGTTACGCGAGACGGGCACTGCGAGAGGGCCCACATCGTCGGGATCCGCAAGCGCGAACACGCGGATCTGTGCAAATCCCTGCGAGTAAGCGATTGGTAGCCGATACTCGGAGACGGCCTTCGCGGTGGCGTCAGTCATCGGATCCTCCGTCGCAGTCAGGGTTAAGGAAAATTATCGTTCGGACAACGTGAAACTGCGGCGTTTGTTCCGTTTGGACAATTGGCATCAGTACGTAGAAGCACGCCCTAAGTGGTATTACGTATCGCCCCTTATCGTCGAACCGGGCGAAGGTGCGCTTGTCCCGCGCTTGGGGGCCTCGCAAAGCAGGAATTGGCCAACACAACCATGACCGACGCCCGCCAATATCGCCGGTTGCTGATCGGGTGTGCGTTCCTGCTCGCCTACGTTGCGCTCGACTATGTGAGCTATGTGAAGCCCTATCGCGGGCTCGGCATCACGCCCTGGAACCCGCCACCGGGGCTCAGTATCGCCGTCATTTTCCTCGGCGGCTGGTTCTACGCTCCGTTCGTGCTGCTCGCGCCCGCGCTCGCGGACCTCGTGGTGAGAGGCGCCGGGCTCGGCCTCTGGCTGGAATTGCTGCTGTCGTTCGGTGTGGGGAGCACCTATCTCGCTGGCGGGCTGGCGCTGCAACGCATCATGAGTTTCGATCCGCGTTTTCGCTTCGTCCGCGACGCGCTGACCTTGATCGCGGTCGCGGCGTCCTCCGCATTGGCGGCGGCAGCCGTTTACGTCGTCATCCTGCGCGGATCCGGAACGATTTTCCAGAATGAGGTCGTTGCTGTGGCCTGGCGCGCCGCGGTGGGCGATGTCATCGGCATCCTCGTGATTGCGCCGCTGGTGTTCCTGGCCGCAACCTATCGCCCCTGGCCCGTAGTCGGACCTTTGGCTCTTGTGCAGTTATTCGCGCTCATGGCCGCGATCGCAATCGTGTTCGGATATCAGGAAGCGACCGCATTTCAATTGTTCTATCTGCTGTTTCTTCCGCTGCTTTGGATTGCGTTGAGCTATGGCCCGCCTGGATCTGCGGTTGCGCTGCTCCTTATTCAGATCGGGTTGATCATCGGCGCGGAAATTCGCTTCGGCCCTGATCCGGGGCTGGGAGCGCTGCAGGTTCTGATGATCGCGCTTGCCATCACCGGGCTCATTGTGGGAACCATCGTCGCGGAACGAGAGGATTCGGCCGCACGTCTACGCGATCAGCAAGCAGCCATAAGCAGGGCGCTGCGTATTCGTTCCGCCGGTGAGGTCGCAGCGACCATCGCCCACGAGATCAATCAGCCGCTGACCGCGCTCAACACCTATGCCGGGATCGCCTCGAAGGCGATGGAGGAAGGAAATATCGACCTCGCCTCGCGCGCTATCGAGAAGGTGAAGTCGGAAACTGAACGGGCCAACGAGGTGTTGAAGGGAATTCGTGAGCTTCTGCGCCAAGGCACGATCACCAAGCGTAGCGTGGATCTCAGGGCCAAGCTTGAGGAACTCGAGCAACTGCTCGGCGAAGATTTTGCGAAGAAGGGCATCCGCTTCGCGATCTACGTCGAGCCGGATTTTCCAATCATAAAGGCGGATGGCGTTCAGTTGCAGCAAGCGATACACAACTTGATCGTGAACGGTGCCGAGGCCATTCTGGGGCTCGAACGCGGTGGCGTTATTTTAACGGCCGTCACGTTGTCCGATCATGATGTTTTGATCGAGGTGCGCGACAACGGACCTGGCTTTCCGACAGGGTTCGATGTCAACGAGCCAGCACCTTTTACGACAACCAAGCCGGAAGGCTCGGGTCTCGGCCTTGCCGTTGCTCGATCCATTGCCGAGGCGCACGGGGGAAGCCTCGCCATCTCATCGTCGTCGCGCGGTGCGCGTGTCGTCATGAGATTGCCGATCGAAAGGGAGGCCGATGAGCAAAACCGTAACCATCATTGACGACGAGGCTTCGGTTCGCGACGCCGTCGCCATGCTGCTCGAGTCACACGGGATGACTGTGAATTGCTTCGAGGGGGCGAGCGCATTCCTGGAGGCCCCGTTTGCGGAGGGCTGCATCGTTTCGGACGTTCGTATGCCCGGCATCTCGGGTCTCGATCTTTTGCGCACGCTGCAGAACGCTGGTGATCCGCGCCCTCTGCTGCTGATGACGGGGCACGGCGACGTGGAGCTGGCTGTGCAAGCCATCAAGCTCGGCGCGTTCGACTTCGTGGAAAAGCCGTTCAGCAACGAGCGTCTCATATCGAGCGTCGAGCAAGCGCTCGTCGCCTCCGAAAGTTCGCTCAAGGTGCGCCTTGAGCTGGAGGATCTGAAGAGCCGCCATCAATCGTTGTCGGAGCGCCAGCGTGACACGATGCAGCTCTTGATCCGCGGTCTTTCGAACAAGGAAATCGGCCAGCAGCTGGGGATCAGCCCGCGCACGGTTGAAATTCATCGCACATGGGTGATGACCAAGATGTCCGCCCGATCGATTGCCGATCTCGTGCGCATGGGGATGGCCCTCGGGGTTGAATGATCGAGCCGCGATAAGCCGCCCAAGTCACCGGGCTTCGGGGATTCTCCGAACCCGACACTACCGACGTAGCGTGCGCCGCGCCCCACCGTATTGCGTTTGCCTCGGCTGTGAGTATGTCAGTGTTGTGCCATCGAGCGCACGGATTGAATCTGTCAGAATGCAGGGATTGCTCACGAAGGAGGCTTTCGATGTCGACTGGCGCGCCGTTCCGTCTGACTTTAGCAGCAATGCTGTTTGCGGCAGGGCTCGCGCCCGCTATAGCTGATCAGACTGGCTTCGCGGCCATGCACAATCAGGCCCGCGTCGGCAACAAGATGTGCTTCACCGATCATTACCACTACGGCAGTGGCAACGGCAGCACCAAGGCGGCGGCCGAAAAAGACGCGATCGGCTCGTGGGCGAGCTTCACGGATTTCGAATACGGCAGCGACTGGGCGCGTTACAGCAAAGCTGTTCGGAAGAAAATGAGCTGCAGCCAGTCTGGCTCTGGCTACAGTTGCCAAGTCGAAGCGCTGCCCTGCCGCTAAAGCTCTCCCGCCGAGTTCGAGGCCGGGCGCGAACCGCCGCGCGCCTCGCCCTGTCGACAACGGGCAGCCGAAGCTTTTTAAATCCGTCCCGAACGAAACTGGTGAGGCGACGTCCTCTACCTCACCACTCGTCCCGGATTCAAAATACCCTTGGGGTCGAGCGCGCTCTTGATACGTCGCATCATTTCGATCTCGACCGGGCTCTTGACGCGCGCCAGTTCGTCGACCTTGAGCCGCCCGATCCCATGTTCCGCCGAGATCGATCCGCCGAGCGAAACCACGACATCATGTACCGCGCGGGCCATCTCGTCCCATTTGGCCAGGAATGCGGCCTTCTCGAAGCCTTCGGGCTGCGAGATGTTGTAGTGCACGTTGCCGTCGCCGAAATGTCCGAACGGCACCGGGCGGGCACCCGGGCACACGCGTTCCACCACACTCGCCGCCGCCACCAGGAATTCTGGAATACGCGCAACGGGCACCGAGATGTCGTGCTTGATCGAGCCGCCTTCGCCCTTCTGCGCCTCAGACGCGCTTTCGCGCAGCCGCCATAGGTCGGCGGCCTGCTGCAGTGATGACGCCACCACTGCATCGCTGACGAGGCCGGACGCCAGCGCATCGGCAAGAAAGCCATCGAGGATTTGAGTGACGCGGCCCTCGTTCGCGCCGGAGATCTCGACGAGCACATACCAGGGCGCCTGCGCTTCGAGTGGGCGCCGTGTGCCCGGAATGTGCCGCAGCACGAATTCAAGCAACGGCCCGCTCATGAACTCGAAGGCGGTGAGCGCCGCGCCGGCCTGCGCTTCGGCGCTCTGGAAGAAGGGCAGCAGCGCGTCGAAGTTCGGCAGCGCAACGAAGGCCGTGGCCCGCTCGCCGGGTTCGGGAAAAAGCTTCAGCGTCGCTGCCGTGATGATGCCGAGCGTGCCTTCCGATCCGATGAACAGATCGCGCAGGTCGTAGCCGGTGTTGTCCTTCTTGAGCGCGCGAAGCCCATCCCACACTGTGCCGTCCGCCAGCACCACTTCGAGGCCGAGCGTCAGTGCGCGCGCCGTGCCGTAGGAGAGAACAGCCACGCCGCCCGCGTTCGTCGCCAGATTGCCGCCGATGGTGGCGCTGCCTTCGGAGGCGAGGCTGAGCGGGAACAGCCGACCGGCTGCGCGCGCGGCGTCTTGCACCGCGTGCAGCGTGACGCCCGCTTCGACCGTGATCGTGGTGCCGGCCGGATCGATCGAGCGGACCCGGTTCAGTCGTTTGAGCGACAGCAGAATTTCCGTGCCGTTTGCGTCCGGGATCTGTCCGCCGACAAGGCCGGTATTGCCCCCCTGTGCAACGACCGCGATGCCTTCCGCGTTAGCCAACGCGAGAATGCGTGAGACTTCCTCGGTCGTCGCCGGCTTCAAGATCAGGGGCGTGCGCCCCATATACAAGTCGCGCCATTCGACGAGATACGGGGCTTGCTCGTGAGCCTCCGTGATCGCATTGTCGGCGCCGACGATCGCCACGAAACGGGCGATCAGGTCTGGCGCGGGCGCCTTGAAGGTGGAAGCGGAGGACGTCATGGGCGAGCTTTTGCAACTGGGTCAAGGAGCCGGGCGATCCGCAAGTCCTTACCAGGGTTTCGCACCATGACGCAAAGATCCGGGTTTTTTACCGTACTGAAACTGGCAGGCGCGACGGCGGTTGCCGCGTGCTGCCTCGTGGCCCTCGCGTTTCTCCTGGCGACGCCGGAGGCCGCGAGCGCAGCCGGCCCGGATAGGAAGCCCAACATTAATGCGGTTCCGACGCCGCGTACGATACCGCCGCCGCGCCTGCCACCCACGCCGCGCGTGCTCCCCCGGAAAGTGGAGCCGACGGTTCCGAATGCGCGCTTTGGACCTGGGCCGGGTGTGATGCGTCCGAATATCTATAGCCCCAACTGCCGCTCCAACTGCGGGTCGCGATGCCAGATGATCTCCTGCGCCGACCTCAATGTCTCGCAGTGTCTTTCCGAGCGCCAGCGTTGCCGGATTTCCTGCAGTTCCCGTTGCTGACGAAATGCGCGCCTTAGAGGTTAAGGCCGCGGCGCGGCCGCGCGGCGTAGCCGGTCGTTGATTGCCTCGCCGAGCCCGTGCTCAGGGATCGGCATGACGGCGATCGTCCGGGCTCCCGTCGCGTCGAGCGCCCGCAGCGCCGCGAACAGCCCGGCCGCAGCCTCGACGAGATCGCCGGCCGGGCTGAGATTGATCGACGGCCCCTCCGTCGCCGGAACCGGGTTTCCGAACGCCAACAGTGCTTCGCCGGGCCTGACGTCGCGCGCGTTGAGCCGCATCGCGGCGTCCGGCGCATAGTGGCTGGCGAGTTGGCCGGGCGAGGAAGGATGCACGTCATCGCTTTCGGGGCCGGATGAGAGCGACGTGCCCAGCACGGCCTCGATGGCCTCGCGTGGAACCGCGCCGGGGCGCAGCAGCGTCACGGTCGCATCGCCGGTCGCGTCCACCACAGTGCTTTCGAGGCCATGCGCGGTTGCGCCGCCGTCGAGGATCATCGCCGGTCGCTCACCGAGATCTTCATGGACGTGGCGGGCGAGCGTCGGGCTGACACGTCCGCTGCGGTTGGCCGAAGGCGCCGCGAGAGGCCGCTCGGCGGCAGCCAGCAGCGCGCGTGCGATAGGGTGCGCGGGAATGCGGATCGCGACACTGTCGAGGCCGGCAGAAACCAGATCCGAAAGCCCGCTGTCCGGCTTGCGCCTGAGCACGAGCGTCAGCGGCCCCGGCCAGAAAGCTTCCGCCAACTTACGGGCCGGCGCCGACAGCACCGCGAGCCGTTCGGCGCTTGCGAGATCCGGCACGTGTACGATCAGCGGATTGAAGCGCGGCCGCCCCTTGGTCTCGAAAATTCCTGCGACCGCCTGTCCGTTTGTAGCGTCCGCACCGAGCCCGTAGACGGTTTCGGTCGGAAACGCGACGAGGCGTCCCGCGCGGAGCAGGCGCCCTGCCTCGTCGATTGCCGTTTGATCTGCCGTCCGCACTGCCATTCTAGGGGAACCTGTTTGTCGTCCGTTGCACACGGAATGCTTCCGCCCGATGATTGCCGCGGATGGCGGAGGCCGATTCGCCGGGCGCCGGGAAAGGAAAATCCATGAGCTACGAGGCTCCAGTAGACGACATCCTGTTCGCGCTCAAGACGGCGGCCGATCTTTCGGGAGAGATGGATAAGGGCGCATTCGGCGGGCTCGACGAGGAAACGCTGCGGGCAATCCTGGAGGAAGCCGGAAAGTTTGCCGGTGAGCAGCTCGCGCCCCTGAACAAGGCCGGGGACCGCACCCCGTCACGCTGGACTGCCCGGGGCGTCGAAACCCCACCTGGCTGGAAGGAGGCCTATGCCGCCTTCCGCGAGGCGGGCTGGAATGCGCTTCCCTGCCCGGAGGAGTTCGGCGGCCAGGCGCTACCCGAGACCGTCGCCATGGCGGTGGCCGAGATGTGGAACGCCGCCAATCTCTCGTTCGGCCTGTGTCCAATGCTGACCCAGGGCGCGATCCACGCGCTCGAAGCCGGCGGTTCGAACGAGCTCAAGCAAAAGTATCTGCCGAAGATGGTGAGCGGGGAGTGGACCGGCACCATGAACCTGACCGAGCCGCACGCGGGGTCTGATCTCTCTGTCATCACCTCGCGCGCCGAGCGCAATTCAGACGGCACTTATCGTATCTTCGGCACCAAGATTTTTATCACCTACGGCGACCACGACCTCACCGAGAACATCGTGCATCTCGTGCTCGCCCGCGTGCCCGATGCGCCGCCCGGCACGCGCGGCATTTCGCTGTTTCTGGTTCCGAAGCTTCTGGTCAACGAGGACGGCACACTCGGCGCCGAGAACGATGCGGTGTGCGCCGGGTTGGAACACAAGCTCGGCATTCACGGCAGCCCGACCGCGGTCATGAAGTTCGGTGAGAACGGCGGGGCCATCGGCTATCTCGTGGGCGAAGAGAACCGCGGCCTCAACACGATGTTCATTATGATGAATGCGGCGCGTCTCGCTGTCGGCATCCAGGGCGTGGCGATCGCCGAACGCGCAACGCAGCACGCCGCGAGCTACGCCAAGGAACGCCGCCAGGGCCGTTCTGCGTCGTCGAAGACGGCCGACATGGTGCCGATCATCGAGCATCCCGACATTCGCCGATCGCTGCTGACGATGAAGGCGCTGACCCGCGCCGCCCGCGCCATCTGCTATGCAACGGCCGCCGAAATCGACAGATCGCACCACGCCGACACCGGCGCCGAACGCAAGGCCGCCTTAGATCGCGCCGCCCTGCTGACACCGGTCGCCAAGGCTTTCTCGACCGACATCGGCTGCGAGGTTGCTTCACTCGGCGTCCAGATCCACGGCGGCATGGGCTTCATCGAGGAGACGGGCGCCGCCCAGTTCTATCGCGATGCCCGTATTCTCCCGATCTACGAGGGTACCAACGGCATTCAGGCCATCGATCTCGTGACGCGCAAACTGCCGCTCGCGGGCGGCCAGCTGATCAAGGATACGATCGCCGAATACGAAGCCACCGCACGCGCGCTGAAGGCCGTCAACCGGCTTGAAATCGGTCGCATGGGCCAGCGCATCGCATCCACCGTGGTAGCCTTTGCGGAAGCGACGGCCTGGATGGTCGATGCCATCGAGCATAGCCCCAATCTCGCGCTCGCGGGCGCAACCCCGTATCTCCGGCTGTTCGGCATCGCAGCCGGCGGACACTACTTGGCCAAGGGTGCCCTGGCGGGCCTCGACGTCGGCGGCCCACACGCGATGGAGTCCGTTGCGCTCGCCCGCTTCTTCGCCGAAAACATTTCGGTCGCCGGCCCTGGGCTTGCCGCAGTGGTGACGTCTGGTGGTCCATCGGTGCTCGAAGCGGCATCTGAAACGGTCTAGACAAGGCTGGATCGGCAAAGCGGAGGAGGGGGATGCGGCTGATGCGCGTCGCGGCTGGTATGGCGATCGCCGCCGCTCTGGCCGTTGGATTTGCTGAGCCCTCCGGAGCCGGTTGGCTGTCGCGCCTCACGCGCGAGGCCGCCGAAGCGGGCGGAGGGGCGGCCGTTAAATCCGGCAAGCTCGGTCTCGGTGCCTTGGACAACGCCGCCGCGCATGTCGCAACCCTGCCGAAGATGTCGACGGGAGCCGCGCTCGCGGCTCACGTTACTCCCGAGGGCCATTGGAAGTTCGTCAATCGAGAGGGAACCGTCTTCACCGCTGGAACGCCGGACGAGTTGGCGCGCGTCGGCACGACGCTCGCGCCCGAAGCGGCGGCAGGCGACAAACTCGCGCTCTACCTCAGCGAAGAGACTATCTTCGCACGCCGCCCCCTGCTGAAAGACCTTCCGCCCGATACGGATCTGCATCTCGTCGTCGGGAAGGAAGCATACCGTCTGCGACGCACGGGCGGCGCGGACGAACTGGTCGCGGAGTTTCGCCCCAGCATCGTCGTGAATCTGTCCGATCAGGCTCTGTTCGAAGAATCCATCTTTCGCCTGAGCCGCCCGCTCAATCGTTCCAATATTCGCGTGCTGGCCTTCGAGACCGGTGGACCCCGTCACCTGTCTTCGGCGCCGCGCTACGATCCCGCGAGCAAGGCCGCGCTCGCGGACAGCATCGACCCGGCGTCGCTGGCCACCGCGCTGCAAAGCCTCAAGGGACAGACCGCGCTCGTATCCGGGCGCATCGACGGCAACATGCTCTATTTCCGCCCCTCCAGCGGGCCGGAGCAAGCGCTTGATATCGCAACGCTCGTGCGGGCGGCCGAGGCGTCGGATGTTAATCTGGTGCTGTTAAGGTCTGCAGCCTCTCATCAGCCTGGCGCGCGCAACTGGTTCTGGCAGGAGGTTTCAGTCGCAGGCCTTGACGACGCCTTGAAGCGCGCCACGTTCGCCGATTTCCTGAGTGCGCTGGGCGCAGGCAACGAGCTTGCCATCAAGACGGCGCGGAGCTCGGAGGGGCGCGTGGTGTTCTCGGCGGTGCCGGTTTCAGGCCCGGCCGTCCCGTTCACCGACACGCTGGGCGAATGGATCGGCGAAGTGACGGGAAATGTGGCGGTCAAGGCCGCCGAGGTCTATGCCCGTGACGCGTCGCGCGAACGCGAGCTGGAAGCCCGCATCGTCCCCGGCATCCCCTCCGGTCTCCAATATGCCTATCTGGGATCGCTGGTGGCCGGGCTGCTGGCCTGGCAGGTCTCGTTCGCGTGGTGGTCCCGCATCTGGCCGCCCGAGCAGCGCCAGGAATACGCGAGCCGGGTCGGCTACGTCGCGGCGCGCTTGACGCGCTTGTTAGCTGGCTTCCTGCTGTTCCTGCCGCTTGTCGGTATTCCCGCCTTGATGTGGCTCGCCATGCTGCAGTTCTGGAACCTGCTGACCGCGCCATTCCGCGGCCTACGCTGGCTGCGCGAACGTTTTAGTTAGCCCCGGCGTTTGTGACCGGATGGTCCGGTTACCTTGATACTGCTGGTCAGCTGGCGCGGCTCGGCTATCATGACATTAATCAAAGACACCACCGCGTGCCGGAGGCCACGTTGGCCCTTCGAAGCAAGCGGGATCGACGTACCAGGGAAACGCCCAAAAAAGGCTAAGGCTCAATCCAATATGGCTACACTACTGCTGACCCATCCGGCCTTTGTCGAGCATGACACGGGGCCTGGCCATCCGGAGCAGCCGGATCGCATGCGCGCCATCGACAAGGTACTGGCGCACGAGAGCTATAACGCTTTGATGCGCACCGAAGCGCCGCTCCGCCTCGATGTCGAGGAAGCGATCCTGCGCGTCCATCCATCCGATCATCTGGTTCGCATCAAGGGCACTTCGGAGATCGTCAAGAAGCGCGACGCTTCCTTGCATCTGGACGGCGATACGGTGATGTCGCGGGGCACTTATGAGGCTGCATTGCGTGCCGTCGGCGCTGGCTTGGAGGCCGTCGACGAGGTGATGACAGGCCGCGTCGCAAATGCGTTCTGCCAGGTGCGCCCGCCGGGTCATCATGCCGAGAGCGACCGGGCCATGGGCTTTTGTCTTTTCTCGAATGCCGCCATTGCCGCTACCTACGCCCGCGCCCGTCACGGCGCCGAGCGGGTCGCGGTCGTCGATTTCGACGTCCATCACGGCAACGGCACCCAAGACATCTTCTGGTCCGATAAGGACCTGTTCTACGGTTCGACGCATCAGATGCCGCTGTTCCCCGGCACCGGGGAGCTGTCCGAAACGGGTGTTGGGAACATCTGGAATGCGCCGCTGCGCGAGGGGGATGCCGGGGAGACGTTCCGCGAGGCGTTCACCTCCCGGATTCTTGGGCCGCTGCACAATTTCGGGCCGGATTTGATCGTTATCTCTGCCGGCTTCGACGCTCACAAGCGTGATCCCTTGGGCGGCCTGCGGCTGGTGGAGACGGATTTCATGTGGGCGACGGAAGCGCTGGGCAAAGCGGCCGAGCGGCACGCCCATGGCCGCATCGTCTCGATGCTGGAAGGCGGCTACGATCTCGAAGCGCTCGCCAAGTCGGTGGCGGTGCATGTCCGCACGCTTATGGATATCGGAAGCTAAGTATCTGAAGAAAATCTGAAAATCTTTGCGTGCGCCGGGGCGGGCGAGGCTCTAAATTCGGCGCCGAAGAATCAATGGGCCGACCCGGAATGAGCAAATTGCCGAACAAGAACCACGCTGACATCAAGGAGCTGAGCTTCGAGCGCGCTCTGAAGGAGCTCGAAACCATCGTCAGCCGCCTGGAGCGGGGCGATGTCGAGCTCGAAGAAAGCATCACCATCTACGAACGCGGCGAAGCCCTGCGGGAGCATTGCGATCGCCTCTTGAAGCAGGCGGAAGCGCGCGTCGAGAAGCTGACCGTCGGCTCGGACGGCGTCCCGCGAGGCACCGAGCCCCTCGACCCGGAATAGCTCTGGTTACTTTTGTCAGCCCACGTCTTTCTGTTTGCGCGGTTGCCCCGGCCAACATAGTCTCTGTTTGCTGATATTCTGACAGGGCGGGGATGGGTCATGACGCTGCGGAAGACGGCAATGGGTCTTGCCGCGTGTGCACTGGCCATCCTGGCCGCAATTCCTCTCCACAACGCTCAGGCTGGTGGCACCTCGCCCGAGGCGGGTAACGCCCAGCTCGACCGAGAGAAATCCGCATTCGAGAGCGCGAAGGAGCTGGGAACAGCCGACGCCTGGAATGCCTTCCTGTCCTCCTATCCGACCGGCTTTCACGCCGATCTGGCGCGCGCTTACTTGAAAAAGCTGGGCGATCAGCCGGCCGCGGAAACGCCCGTGCTTGTGCCCTCGTCGGCGAGGGCAGGCGAGCGGCCGTGCTCTGAGCTCTCGCAACTGCGTTCGGAGCATTCCAGGGAGCCGACGAAAATAACCTTCGTCAACAAATCCGGAATGTACCGGTCCTTTAATTGGATCGATTTCGACGGGAAGCAGCAGAGCTACGGCGGCGTGAACTCCGGCGACCAGATGACGTTCGACACGTTCCGCACCCATCCCTGGGTGATCGCGACCGGGCCTGGCGACTGCTTGCAGATCTTTATGCCGGCCGCGGATCCTTCGACCGTCGAGCTGTTGCGACTGGATGCCGACGACGCAAAGCCATCGCCTCAGAGCACCACGAAACGGAACGAGCCCGAGAAAAAGACCGAAACGAAGAAAAAGACGCTGGTCTGCGCAAAGAATTACAAGCTTCAAAACGGCAAGTGCGTCTTGCTGCAGAACTGTGGAAAGAATGCCTATCGGAGCCCCGAAGGCGATTGTTACTGCAACAAGGGCTATCAGATGCAGAACGGAAAATGCGTCTGGCCCCAGGACAAAAAGGGCTTCGAAATCGCGCCTTGGAAAAAAGGCGGCTGCAAGACCTGGCAGGCCCAGTGCAAGCAGGGCAATGGCGGCGCCTGCGTGAAGTATGAGGAAAACTGCCAAGTGAATTGATGGGCGGTCGAGTGAACTGACGGTCGATCAAGGCGGTCGGCTGGGTTTCCGCCGCAGGGCGCGCGATGCCCCGCTCCCTTCTGCCGCACCCCCGGATGTCCGGATGCCGGATCGGCCCTTCATCTGCCGCCCGTTCGGCGCTATGGTGCCGGAAAACGCGAGGCTGGGGCGTCAAGGCTCCCGTCTGTAAAGCGTAACGCCCTGATCGCTGAAGGAATTTGCCTGACCGTGAGCACGACACCGCTCCTCGACACCATCGCGACTCCGGAGGATCTCCGCAAACGTCCCGAGTCCGATCTCCGCCAGATTGCCGACGAGCTGCGCCGCGAGACGATCGAGGCCGTCTCGGTGACGGGCGGTCATTTGGGCGCAGGCCTCGGCGTCGTCGAGTTGACGGTCGCGCTGCATTGGGTGTTCGACACGCCGAAGGATCGCCTGATCTGGGACGTCGGCCATCAGTCCTATCCGCACAAGATCCTGACAGGCCGTCGCGATCGCATTCGCACGCTGCGGCAGGGCGGCGGTCTTTCCGGTTTCACCAAGCGCGACGAAAGCGAGTACGATCCGTTCGGGGCCGCCCACTCGTCGACGTCCATCTCCGCCGGCCTCGGCATGGCGGTTGCGCGTGACCTCAAGGGCGAGACCAACAACGTCATCTGCGTGATCGGCGACGGCGCCATGAGCGCCGGCATGGCCTATGAAGCCATCAACAATGCTGGCGCGCGCGACGAGCGCCTGATCGTCATCCTGAACGACAATGATATGTCGATTGCGCCGCCGACTGGCGCGTTCTCATCGTATCTCGCCCGCGTCACGTCGAGCGGCACTTACTTGCAGCTCCGTGATTTCGCCAAGCAGCTTGCCAAGCGCCTGCCCAAGAGTTGGGAGCGCCGCGCCGCCCGCATGGAGGAATACACACGCCACCTCTGGCAGGGCGGCATGTGGTTCGAGGAACTCGGCTTCTATTACGTCGGCCCCATCGACGGGCATGATCTCAATCATCTGCTGCCGGTGCTCAAGAACGTGCGTGAGACCAAGCAGGGGCCGATCCTCGTTCACGTCGTCACCAAGAAGGGCAAGGGCTACGGGCCCGCGGAAGCCTCCGACGACAAATATCACGGCGTCGCCAAGTTCAATGTGGTCACCGGCGCGCAGGTGAAGCCGAAGCAGAACGCGCCTACTTTTACGCGCGTGTTCGCCGATAGCCTCATCGCCGAGGCCAAGAAGGATAAGCGCGTCGTTGCCATCACCGCCGCGATGCCGGACGGAACGGGTCTCGACCTCTTCGGCAAGGAATTCCCGGACCGCACGTTCGACGTCGGCATCGCCGAGCAGCACGCCGTGACGTTCGCGGCCGGCCTTGCTTCCGAAGGCTTGAAGCCGTTCTGCGCGCTCTATTCCACGTTCCTGCAGCGCGCTTACGATCAGGTCGTGCACGACGTCGCGATCCAGCGGCTGCCGGTACGGTTCGCGATCGATCGCGCGGGGCTGGTCGGCGCGGATGGACCGACGCACGCCGGTTCGTTCGATCTTGCCTACCTCGGCTGCCTGCCGGATTTCGTGATCATGGCTGCTGCCGACGAAGCCGAGCTGGCGCACATGGTTGCGACGGCCGCCGCAATCGACGATCGCCCGTCCGCCTTCCGCTTTCCGCGTGGCGAAGGGCTTGGCGTCGAGCGTCCGGCTGAGGGCGTGCCGCTCGAGATCGGCAAGGGCCGCATCCTGCGCGAGGGAACGGCGGTGGCCGTGCTGTCGCTCGGTGCCCGCCTCGGCGAAGCGCTGAAGGCCGCAGACCAGCTCGCGGCAATGGGACTTTCCACCACCGTTGCCGATGCGCGCTTCATGAAGCCGCTCGATAAGGATCTGATCGCACGCCTTGCCAAAGAGCACGAGGTGCTGGTGACCATCGAGGAAGGCTCCGTTGGCGGGTTCGGCAGCCACGTGCTGCAGCATCTCGCCGAGACCGGCCTTCTGGATGGCGGTCTCAAGGTCCGATCGATGGTGCTGCCCGATGTCTTCATCGAGCACGACGCGCCGGGCCGCATGTATGAAAAAGCCGGCCTGGCTGCGCCGGACATCGTACGGACGGCGCTTGCTGCGCTGGGTCGCGACGCACTTGCCAGCCGCGCCTGAGCCGATCCATCCAGAGGGAAGCAGAGATGAAATATGCGACGCGACTGTCCGTGATGGCCGCGCTGTGTCTGCTGGCGGTTGCGCGCCCGGCCCAGGCGACCGGAGCTTTCCTATGCGGAATTAAGGACGACTCGCTCAAGTTCTCTGCCGAGAGCGCTTTCAGTCATGGCCTGGGCGAACGCTTCATGGACTTCGCGGCGTCCGGCACGGTGCTGCTGAAGGACGCCCCGAAGGATCTGGCGGAGCTGAAGTTCGACGATGGTGCGCTGGTGCACCACTGGTTCGCCGGCGGCGACCTGAAGCTGCATCTCTACCGCGAGCGTGAAGGCGAAGCCGCGCACGGCTACGTCGAACTGATCCTCGAAACCAAGCAGTCGCCGGACGACGAGACCGTGTTCCAGGGCACCTACAAGCTTCAAGTCTACGATACGACCAACACCAAGGACGGCGAAGGCCAGAAGATCGAGGCGGAAGGCAAGGCCGCCTGCTCGGTCGGATAGGCATTGACGTATGAAGCTCCGGCGGTCCGGAAAGAGCTTGGGCGGAAACTACGTCATGCAGGCGTCCGCGCCTGACGTGCCGGCGAAGCCCGAAACACTCGGCCAATGGATCGGCGTCGTTCTCGTGCTTGGCCTGTTCGCGCTCATCGGCGCTCTCGGCAGCCTGACGATCGTCGCCGGTGTGCGGCAGCTCGTCTCCGGTCAGGAGCCCGTCGGCAAAGCGCTGTTCGTGATCGCGATCGGCCTTGTTTTCACCGCTGTCGGTGCTGGCTATTTTTACCTTCGTTACGTCAGGAAGCCGCTTTGGGATGCCGAGCGCGCGCGGCTCGAAGCCCGCTATCCCGGCCAGCCTTGGATGCTGCGCAAAGACTGGGTGGCCCGCCGTATCGTGCATTCCAACCTTGGCGTGACCGCGCTGCTTTGGGTTTTCAACATATTGTGGTGGGGCGCCATGGCCCTCATCGGCACCGTCAACCGCGACAAAATTCTGGCGGCCTTCGCTGAGTCCTGGTGGAACTATTTCTTGGTCTCGCTCTTCGTGCTGTGCGGCCTCTTCGCGTTAAGGCTCGCCATCGCCGTCACCTGGACGCATTGGCGCTATGGGCAAACCACGCTTCGGCTCGATACGCTGCCGGCCTACATTGGCGATAAACTACGCGGCACCGTGGAAGCGCGCCTGTCCGCGCGGCCGACCGAGCCGCTCAAAGCCAGCTTGATCTGCGAGAACCTCACCTGGATCCGCACCCGGAGTGGTGGCAAGACCTCGCATCGGCTGAAGGTCACTGAGATCGCCCGTGTCGCGCGCGAGATCCCCGCCGCACTCGTGCTCATGTCGCAGAAAGGCGCCCGCATCCCCGTCGAGATCGATGTCCCCGCCGGAAGCAAGGAGTTCGACATCGACAGCGAAGGCAACGGCATCCGCTGGACGCTCAACGTCGATGCGCCCGGCGCAAAGCAGCCGTTCTCGTGCACCTTCGAAGTGCCGGTCTACGCCCGCCAGCGGTGACGCCCCCGCTTCGCCTTACGAAATGATCTCGTCCATCGGAATCGCTCGGTAGCCGCACACGGCGCCATCTGGTGCGGGAACGCCGATCGCGTCGTTGTAAAGCGTTCCCTCGTGGAAGAAGTAGGTGATCGTCGTGTGATAGAGCCCGATCTGCTCGTGCTCGGCCGACTTCAATACGCTGCGCGTTGTCGTGACCAGGCTTTGGATCTCGCCGTTGGAGATGGCTCGCTGCAGAATGCAGTCGTCGAGAATTTCCTCGAGCACGCCGTACGCAATCGGTGCCAGATCGCGACCGACCCAGTCGGCCATCGAAGGCCGTTTCGCGAGCGCCGGGCCGGAAAGCTGCTGCAATGTAAGGGCCTCCGAGCGCGTCAGCGCACGCGGTGCCGGACAGTGGACGATCGAAGCGGAGAGCGAGCGCATCAGCGAACTCGAAGGCTCCCAGCCGAGATCGCGCAAGCGCTTCTGCTGAGGAATGCCGGGGCTGTCCTCGCCGCGTTCCCATCGCGAGATCGTGCGCTGCGCGACGCCGAACAGATCCGCCATCCGGGCCTGGCTGAGGCCATGCCGGATGCGATATCGCCTTACGAGCTTTTTCCAGTCTTCGTCCATGCTCGGATCTGCTCTCGAACGCCGCCGCAGGGCAACGCATCCACCGCGAAAGTCTCTTAGACCCCGTTAGACGTTGAAGCCCTCGAGTCGCTTTTTTAGAGATCGATGACGGCTTCAATCGGGCATCGGCCCATGAGGGCCAGGTTTCGCGGTCCCGGGCGATCAAGGCGTGATGCCCCTTCGAGACCGTAAACGCTGGGGTGCCGCCCGATGGGCGCCGTAGCGCGAGCGGGGATGAGCCATCGGCAGCTTTTTCTGCCGATGGCTCAAATTACCAAGAGCTGAGCTTCACTCGATAGCCGCGATCACCGCGCCGGCGCACATCGCGGCCGCAGCCGCCACTGCCGGCATACCGTACCGTTCACCGGCCACCCGCACGTCCGGCGATAGACGGTGATAGATCTCGCGCGCGAGCGGGCGCACGTGCCGGCGCAACTCGGCCACGCCGCGCCCGATGGGCGTCAGCGCCACCGCATAGTCGTCGATGGCGACGCCGCTTCCGGAGCGCGCCCACTGCTGCTTGTACTCGTCCGCAGGCGCCAGCAGATCGTAGCGGCTGAAGCCGGCTTCGAAGCACCATGCGATAGTGCGCAGCATCTGCTCCTGGCCGGGGCTCAGCGCGCTGAGCTTGGGGTCGAACGCGCCGAGATAAGCCATGTAGCTCGACCCATCGGCGTAGCCCACTTCCACCGCCGCAAGCGAAGCACCCGCCTGAAGAGTGGAGACCAGCGCCGCGCCGGAGGCGACGGTCTCGCGCAGTAAGGCCTCCCACGGCCCGGCATCGAATACGGTACTCGAAACGCCGCGCTCGGCGAGCCACATGCGCTTCCACTTGATCGCAGTGTCGAAGGCGGCAAGCGCATCCGGGCCACGCCGCATTTCGAAGCTGATCGGCCCGGCAAGCGCTTCGAGTTTTTGCCGGCGTTGGCGCCGGTTACGCCGTGTACCGCTCGAGAACGACGCGTCGTAGGCGGAGTAGCTTCCGAACGCATGGAGGTCGATGAACAGCGCCGTTTCGGGAGCGCCTTGCGACCGGCCGGCTTCGGTGAGCGCATCGTGAAGCCCGCCGTCGGCGCGCACACGGCGCAACAGCAGAACGTCGAAACCCTGCTTGCAAAGGGCGTCGCGGAGCTGTCTCAGCGCATCCGGCGAAAGAGGTGCGCCGACCAGAGTGGCATACTGCGCAAGCGGATAGAGCAGGGGCACCGCAACCCGCGCGCCCACGAGCCGTTCGCTGCGCAGCGCCAGGAGCGTTACCGCTTGTCCGTCGCGCCTGAATACCGCGACCAGAGGATCGAATCCATTTTGCGCCGTCTTTTCGGCAGCAGTGCGAACAATCTCGAATGCATCGAACGGGCCGCCCGCGCCATGCCGGGCACCAACCGCGTGCCAAAGCGGACCAAGCTGCCCGATGGCCTCGGGGCCGGATACGATTTGGATCTCGTCCATAGCAGAGTGCCGCCCCAAGAAAGCGCCGAATGCGGAGATCTGGCGCTCGTTCGCCTCCTGAATATCATCCCCGAGGCGTTGGGATTGCGTTAAGGAGTGCCGGCAGGAAGCTGCGCGACGTCTCCGTCCGGTTTTACCCCGAGGAGCGGTGCGATGCGCGCGATTACGCGCCCAGCCGTGGGCGCCGCGTTGCGCCCGGCCAGAACCTCGCCGTTGGCCTCCGATGTTCCCTTCGGCTCGAACAGCAGAACCAGCACCAGATACTGCGGAGCGTCCATCGGGAAAGCGGCGAGAAACGAGGCTACAACGGCCTTTTCCTGGTAGCCCCCACGGCCCGGCATCTCCGCCGTGCCCGTCTTGCCGCCGACGCGATAACCCGGTACGTCCGCACGCCGCCCTGTTCCCTCGCGCTCGCTGACGTTGCGGCGAAGCAGGACGCGGAGGCTGTTGCTGGTTTCAGCGCTGACGAGACGCGCGCCGGGCGCGGCGGCATCGTTGCGTCCGCGAAAGTAGGTGGGCGTCACCGCCGTACCGCCGTTGAGCACGGCTGCCGTCGCTGCCGCGAACTGGATCGGCGCAACCGCCATGCCGTGCCCGTAGGCCACCGTGATCTGCTCGACGCGCCCGAAACGCGGCGGAAGCTGCGGCGGCGCAACCGGCCCCACGTCGGTCCGCATCGGCGTCATGAGGCCGAGCTTTTCGAGAAACGCCTTCTGTTTGTCTGGCCCCTCGGCGAGCGCAAGCAGGCCTGAGCCGACGTTCGAGGAGTGAATGAAAACCTCGGACACGGTGAGCGGACGGCCGGACGAATGTAAATCCTTGATCGTGAACCGCCCCGCGGTCAGCGGCTTTGTCACGTCGAGCACGGTATCGAGCTTGGTGTTTCCGCCTTCGAGCGCCATCGCGACGGTCAGGATCTTGAAGATCGAGCCGAGCTCGTAGGTTCCGCCCTGGATCTTATCGAGGCGTTCAGGGGCGAGGGCCTCTCCGGGTTGTGAGGGATCGAGCCCCGGTAGCGACGACGCGGCAAGCATTTCTCCGGTCCGGATATCCATGACGAGCCCGGCCGCGCCCTTGGCCTCGAAACGCGTCATGGCGCCCTGCAACTCGTCTTCGACGGCATGTTGCACGCCGAGATCGAGCGTCAGACGCACCGGAGTTCCGGCATTCGAGGCCGCTCCGTGCGAAGGCACGACGCCGATCGTATCGTCGATCGCGCGCTCGATGCCGCTTATGCCGCGGTTGTCGACGTTGACCGATCCGAGCACATGGCCAGCCAGCCGCTCCAGCGGATAAGCGCGCCTCAGCTCGGTACGGAAATCAAGACCTGGAAGTCCGAGGTCATGGACCCGCTGAGCGACCTTGGGCGGCATCCCGCGCTTCAGCCAGATGAAGCGCCGGTTGCGATCCGACAGCGTACGGCGCAACTCGCCTTCGTTGAGGTCTGGCAGCACGCCACCAAGTCGCTCCGTGACTTCGTCGACGCTCTGGACGAGGAAGGGATCGGCGTAGAGAGACGGCATCTCGATATCGGTCGCGAGCAGCCGGCCGCCGCGATCGAGAATGTCGGGACGCACATAGCTGCGCGCGACCGGCTCGGTGAGGGTGGCGACCATGTCGAGGCCGCCGGTCGTGGCGAGCCGCGTGAGCTGCAATGCTATGGAGCCGAATAGAAATGCAATGCCGAGCATGACGAGGCGCGTTCTGAGGCCGCCCGTGCCCCGCAGGATGTCCGCGCGCGAACGGGCAAGCTGTGGAGAGCGTGCTTGCCGTCCGCTCCTGGCTGCCCCCTGCATAACTTCCCCCGGAAACCTTTAGCGGTTGACCGCTCCCGTGCGAATTTCGGACGCCGGTACGCTGTCCGTCACCTGCTTATCGGTGAGGGGCGCCAATCCCTGCGCACGAGCCAGCGGCTCGATCCGGCTCGGTCGTGCGAGATGCGCACGCTCCGCCTTGAGCACGGCGATATCCGATCGCGCGAGTTCCGCGCGCCGTTCCTCGGCTGCCACGCGGGCCTCGAGCTGCCGGGTATCGTACGAGAGCCCGTAAAGCAGAAAGGCACTCGAAATGGCGAGAAACGCTGCCGAAACTGTGAGCGGATGCATCGGATCGACCTCAACCAACGAGAAACAAAGTCAAGACCTTGGAAAGGAACGCACCCGGTTAACGCGCGTGCCACGCCGGGGCATCTGTTCTGAAACCCACCCTCAGCCGCGCCGAGCGCGCCCGCGGATTTGCGTCCGTTTCCTTTTTGTTAGGTGTAAATCCGCGAGTGTTAACAATTCGGAAACTTGGCGCGTGGGCAGGGCTTTTCGGCGCCGGGAGGTAGCGGGATCCGCCCTCCACCTTGCCGGAGCGCTCCTGCAGGAAGTGTTTGACGATGCGGTCTTCCAGCGAATGGAAGGTGACGACGAGCAGTCGCCCGCCGGGCTTGAGCAGGCGTTCGGCCGCAGCCAGCGCGCGTTGAAGTTCGCCCAACTCGTCATTGACGTAGATCCGGAGCGCCTGGAACGTGCGTGTCGCCGGATGTTTCTCGTCTCCGCGCGCCCGCCCGAGCACGCGCTCGACGATATCGGCGAGCGCCTTGGTGGTGGTGATCGGCGCGTCCGCTCGCGCTTTCACGAGCGTACGCGCGATCGCCCGCGAGCGGCGCTCCTCGCCGAATTCGTAGAGAATGTTGGCGAGGTCTTCCTCGTCAGCGGTGTTTACGACATCGGCGGCCGAAGGTCCGTCCTGCGACATGCGCATGTCGAGAGGGCCGTCGCGCAGGAATGAGAAGCCGCGGGCAGGTTCGTCGAGCTGCATTGACGAGACGCCGATATCGAGAACGACGCCGTCGACCTGATCGAACCCTGCCGAAGCTGCCGCCTGTTCCATGTTGCTGAAGGTGTCGGGAACGAGGGTCAGCCGTCCGCCGAATTCACCAACGAGATCCTGTCCGCTTGCGAAGGCGGTGGGATCGCGCTCGATCGCGATCAGGCCGCAATCGGCCGCTTCGAGAATGGCGCGGGAATAGCCGCCCGCTCCGAAGGTTCCGTCGATGTAGGTTTCACCTGCCGCCGGCTGCAATTGCTCAACCACCTCCGCAAGGAGGACGGAGATGTGGCGGGGGGTATCTGGAGATGCCGCGGTCATGATCGGCCGCTTTATAGGGCATTCTGCGGCCCGCACCACGCTTATCGCGCTCACGAGCCGCTACGTTTGAGTGGCTAGTTCAGCCGACTTCCGAGAGAAGCACGGGAATGTGCGCCCGCACGTCCTGGTTCACCGGAGTTCCGCCGGTGCTCCGGGGCGTCAGTCCCGTGCCCCCTCGTCGCCATCGCCGTTGCGATGGACGCTCCCCGCGCCGAACAGCTTTCGATGCTCCTGGGCCTTTTCGCGTGCGCGTGCGCGCCGCTCTTCGAAGGCTTGAGGAGCCCAGATTTGAAACTTTTCGCCAAGACCGACAAATGTGACGAGATCCTGAAGACCGGCGTGGCGACGAAGGCTTTCAGGAAGGACGATACGCCCGTCGCCGTCGATGCTGAGAACCTGGACGTCGCCATAAAGTGCGACAGAGAGTTCGTCTCGCTCGTCCGAATAGTCCGGCAGGCCTGCGAGAAGCCCGTCGATCTTTTTCGCAAGTCTCTCGCCGCCTGCATCGAGAGCCGGAGCATCGATCGAGGGGTAGCAATAGATTCCGCCGGTGCTTCCCTGGCTATAGCCGTCGCGTTCGAGGACGGCGCGGAAGGGAGCAGGGATTGAGACGCGTCCTTTGGCGTCGATCTTGTTGGTGAACGTCGAGACAAAGCGGTCCATCCCCTTTTCGAGCCTCGTTCTCCAACGCCACTACAGAAACGCTTTTCCGAAATCCCACCGAAGGCCCCTTGCGGGGCCAACACCCACCGCTCCGGGCTGGGCCGTGGCGGTCGCTTGTGCTTCGGCCCTCTCTCGAAGCCAGCGCCACGACCACGGGCCCTTGCCCGGTGCGGTCGGGCATATATGGGATGCCATGGTTCGGCATGGGCGTCAATGGATCGTTAAGGATTTGGGCGGGGTTTCAGCCTGCATTTCTGGGCAGCAACGTCGACGTTATCTGCACGACGTTCATAACCAGACCCATCGTCAGCCCCAGGCGGCGGCGCTATGGAAAGGGAGCAAAGCGGCGGAAAGGAACGGGTGGAATGAACGGGTGGCGCGCGCGAACCACGGCGATGTTTGGCGCCGTCTTGACGGCGTTTGCCATCGGCGTTGCTCCGGATGCCCCTGCTGCCCCGGCCGCGGAACCTCAAGGCCAGCGCATCGCCGTGGCGCAGCCGGGCCGGCCGCCCGTGGCCCTCTACGTCGAGGAGCACGGCCAGGGTGCGCCGTTGCTCCTACTGCATGGGCTTGGCGAGTCGACCTTCACCTGGCGCGAGATCGCCCCGGCGCTGTCGGCGGACCACCGCGTCATTGCGCTCGACCTCAAGGGCTTCGGACGATCGGAAAAGCCCGATGACGGCGCCTATTCGGCCGAGGATCAGGCGGCGCTGGTCGCCGGCTTCATCTTGGAGCGTGGCCTTGAAGGGGTGACGGTGATCGGTCATTCCTTTGGGGGCACGGTCGCGTTGCGAACGGCGTTGGCTGAGGGAATTTCCGGCACATCGCGCATCCGCCGGATCGTGGTGATCGGATCGCCAGCCCTACCGCGCTCCACCCCGCGCTATTTCGATTTGGTCAAGGCGCCGCTGGTGCCCGATACGCTCGTCTCGGCGCTGTCGCCGGAAGCCATGGCGCGCTTGCTGCTGCGCGAGGCCATGGGCGGCCATGTGGGCGGAAAAAAGAACACTGCGATCACCGATGACCTCGTGGAGGGCTATGCCGCGCCCTACCGCGACACAGCTGCGATGACGGCGTTCCTGGCAACCGCACGCGCCATCGTGACGGAGGAGGGCGCCGACGCGGTCGCGAAGCGTTACGCAACGATCGACCGGCCGACCCTGATCGTCTGGTGCCGGAAGGACCCGATCGTGCCGTTGAAGGCTGGCCGTCGTCTCAAAGCGGCCATTCCGCGCGCGGAGTTTACGGTGCTGGAGGGATGCCACCACCTCCCTCAGCACGAACGCCCGCAGCAGCTTTTGAAGGTGCTGGCGCGGTTCCTGGAAAAGTAGGTTGTCCCAAGTCGCTTGAGGAAATCACGGGGATCTACTACCAGTCCGAAACGTTTGTGAATTTTGCAAATCGAGAGGCGCGGCCCCCCCGCGAACAAGAGAATGGCCGACATCCGCTGCATCTGTGCGATTGGGTTGAGCGGACAATTGGGGCTTCACGGCGAGTTGCCCTGGGAAGGCGATCCGCGGCCGGAGTTCCGGGCCGACGTCGAGCGCTTCTTCGACATCACGCGCGGGCACGTTTTGATCGCCGGCCCCAAGACCATCGGCGCCGTGCCGGATTTCGCGCGCAAGGAGATGACGCTCCGTGTTGCGCGTTCCCATGAAAATCCCGAGGACGTGCTGGCGGAATTCGCCGATCGCGTCGTCTTCATCGGCGGCGGACCCGTCCTGTGGGATGTCTACGCAAAATACATCATGCACTGGGACATCACGCGGCTGCCGTACGACGGCCCCGCTGACCGCTGGTTCGACCCGAAATGGCTGCTCACCGGCAAAGGCCGCCCGCTCTGAGCGGCGGTTCGAGACCTCGCCCATAACGTTCGCGAAACATCTCGACGCACTGCGACCGCTCGGGCCACGGGCGCACGTAAATGGGAATGCGCGCGCCCCGGGGATACGGACAAAGTGTCCAAAAGAGCACACCTCAGGGCGGAGCTCCTAAGGCAACCTTAAGATTGCGTGTTCAAACTTGATCACCGCTCACGAGGACTGGCATCAAACGGGGATCACTCTTGTCAGACAGATCGACCATGCCGCTTTCACCTGTACTGCGTATGAGGCGTTCCGCGATTACCGCGATTACCGCGATTACCGCGATTGCGGCCGTATGCGCGCTCACGGCGCTGAGTGTCGATGCCAGCGCAAAAGCCGCGCGCCCCGTCGAGGAGACGGCGCAACGCGATGCCGGCGAACCGATCATGGCGATCGTGTCGATCAAGTCGCAACAAGTCACATTCTACGATGCCGACGGCTGGATCGTGAAAGCACCGGTTTCGACCGGCACGAAGGGACGCGAAACGCCCGCCGGCGTCTTCGCCATTCTCCAGAAGAATGCCGACCATCGTTCCAACCTCTATGACGATGCGCACATGCCGCACATGCAGCGCCTCACCTGGAACGGTATCGCGCTCCATGGCGGGCCGCTGCCTGGATATGCCGCCTCCCACGGCTGCGTGCGGATGCCATATGGTTTTGCGGAGAAGCTGTTCGATCTGACGCGCATCGGGATGCGGGTGATCGTGTCCCCTTACGACGCTGCGCCGGAAGCGTTCTCTCACCCCGCGCTGCTGGTGCCGAACGCGGAGGCTGTCGCTGCCGCCCCGGAGCGTGCCGAGCGGCTTGCGCTCGAAGCTGTCGAGGCCGCCAAAGCCGCGGACGTTTCAAAGAAGGAAGCCGCCAAAGCTGCGCGCGAGGCATCTTCATCAAAGGCGGCGCTGCGCAAGGCGGAAGGCGCGAAGTCCGCGGCCGACGCTGCGCTTGCGCGCGCCGAAAAGGCCGTCGCCGCCGCGACGACCGATCAGGCTAGGGCGCGTGCCGAGGAACAGAAGCTCAAAGCTGATACCAAGGCCGCCGAAGTGGCAGCGAAACTCCAAGCCGCGCAGATCGATGCGACCGCAAAGATCGACGCCGCAGCAAGCGCGCAGGAGGCCGCCAAGGAGGCGGCCGCCCGGAAGCCCGCCGCTGCCAAAGCATCGACGGACGCGAAGCTCGCGCTCGAACCGGTCTCGATCTACATCAGCCGCGCCACGCAGAAGGTTTACGTGCGGCGGAACACGCGCAAGCCCTGGCCGGATGGGGGTGAGGTGTTCGATGCGACCATCGAAGCTCCGGTTACGATCCGCGATCCGGACCGGCCGCTCGGCACACATGTGTTCACGGCGATGGCGTCCGATGGCGTGGGTCTGCGTTGGAGCGCGGTTTCGATCGACGCCGGTGACGACGCTAAGAACGCGCTCGATCGCATCAGCATCCCGAGCGAGGTGCTGGATCGGATCGCGCCGACTGCGCTGCCGCGATCCTCGATCATCGTCTCGGACGAGCCTCTGAGCAAGGAAACCAACTATCGGACCGAGTTCGTCGCGGTCTTGAGCAACCAGCCTCAGGGCGGCTTCAAGACCCGCAAGCCGACCCCGCCGCCTCCCGTCGTCAAACCCTGGGAAGGTGGTGGCTTCTTCAGCTTCTTCGATCCGCCGCCTCCGCCGGCTGACCGTAGGCGCGATCGCACCAGACAGGTGCAATCAAAGTGGGCTTGGTAGGTACGTACTGGTAATTGCGGGCTCGCGCGCCGATGATCAGCCTCGTGGCGCCTCGTTGAGAGGCGGCCGGCGGCTGGCCGGAAACTCTGTCAGGCGTCGATTTCACGCGTTGACAGGCCCGTGCAGGGTCGAGCGCAAACACGCGTCAACGCGCGAGGCAGCGTCAATCGTCGTCGTCGCACTCGATGCGTTCTTTGTAATAGCCGCGCCGCCACTTGCGCTCGATCTTGCAATTCGGACCATAATCGTAGTCCTCGTCTGCGTAATAAGCCCCGTAGGGCACGTAGTATCCGTGCGAGGGGATGCGATAGGTCGGCACGCCGTAGCCGTAAGCGCGGTATTCGCCGCGCCAGGGGCGTGCTTCGTATTCGTAATAGTCGTCATCCCAGTCTCCGCCTGCGAGCGCGGCGGGTGCAAAGGCCGCAAGCGCGGCCAGGACAGTCACGATGCGCTTCATATGTCCACGCTCCTCGAAAAGCTGTCGGTGACGTCATGACAACGCCCGAACCGTGAACCTGTCAATTCGACTTGAAAAGTATGATGGACGGCAAACGAAAGCCCGCCCGTTCTTCAGAGAACAGGCGGGCTTGGCGTAGGTTCCAACAACCCGAGGCGATCGAGCCGATGGGATCAAACCTTAAAGGTTAGTCACGGCCGCGCGGGCCGCGGCACTTGATGGTCTCCTCGTAGTCGCCATCAGTCCACCAGCGCCGCTCGATCCGGCACGGACCGTCGCGGAACTTCTCCTTCACGTCGCGGCCCATCGGACCGTAATGCGAAGCGATGCGGCTGTAGATGTCGGCGGCTTTGCGCGACGGAGCCGGCGCCGGCTCGGACGAGAAGCTATCGTCGACAGCGAGTGCAGGAGCGGCTGCACCGAGCAACAGAGCGGCGGCCAGAGGCAGGATCACTTTCATCGCAAACTTCCTTCTTTTGGTTGATCCGACTGGGGGTTAACGCCTGGGCGCGGCCAATGGTTGAGCCGTCCGAGGCGATTTGAAAATGGCGAGATAAAACAATATCGTGGCGATTTACTATCACAGCTTCTGCGACAGAAAATGGGCGCAGCCTGCGTCATCGCGAAGCCGTTGAAACGGATTGCGGACCGAAAGAGGAAATGCCAGCCGGCCTGTAAGCCGGGTTCTGTCGAGAACGGCCATTCATCTGGGACGCCCATTGCTGGGCGCCTCGAGCAACCAACCCGGGTGACGGGCCTGAAGACGCGCCTCCGTGCCGGGTTTCCCCGCACGCGGCCACCCCTATTTGGTCTTGCTCCGGGTGGGGTTTGCCGTGCCGCTCCTGTTACCAGTCGCGCGGTGCGCTCTTACCGCACCGTTTCACCCTTACCACGTCGAGCCGAAGCCCGCCGGGCGGTTTGTTTTCTGTGGCACTGTCCCTGGGGTCGCCCCCGGCGGCCGTTAGCCGCCACCCTGTCTCCATGGAGCCCGGACTTTCCTCCACCGCCTTTCGGCGGCAGCGGCCGTCCAGCCGGCTGACAGGGGCACATAAGGGTGGGATCGCGCTCCGCGTCAAGGAAAAGGGTAGTGAGTTAAGCCCTAGATTGACTTTGCGCCCGGCGCGAACCAACCCGTCGTGTTGCGCGGTCGGGTATCGAGCAGATAGGCCGTGAGCGCCATTACCGCTGTTCCCAACACGAACACGCCGATCTGCGCGCCCCACCCGGCTTGCGGGCCAGACAAGAAGATGCGCGCAACGAGGGACAGCAACGTTCCGAGCGAAAACACCGCGAGCGAGTGCTTCCCCATGCGGGTCAGGATCCTCGCGAGCGGATTTGCGAGCCAGCGCGCATCCCGTGGGATGAAGCGCACGATCAGGTATATCCAGGCCAGCGTGTTGAGAAAGCGCCACGGGGTTTGCCGGTCCAGCAGTCCAGTGATGTGCGAGAGCGGTTCGAAATAGCAGTGGGCCGAGAGCGGGCCATAGTGGCGGCACGGAAAAACCAGGAGGAAACACGCGGCGATGACGAGGACGCTCAAGACTGAGAGCCAGGCCGATCGCTTTATGGGAGTCCGATCGAGACTGAAAAGTCCGATCACGAGGCCGAGTGCAAAAACGATCTGCCACGACATCGGATCGAAATACCAGCCTGCCGCCGAGCGCGTGCTCGGAAAATTGATCGTGTAGACTTCCCCAAGCAGCCAGACGAGCGCCGATGCCGAGAGCGCAAGTGCCCAATGCACACGTGCCAAGAGCAGCAGCGGAACCGCGAAGAAAAGCAGCACGATGTAGAGCGGCAGAATATCGAAGTACGGCGGCTGATACTTAAGCGTGAGCGCCATCGTGGCCGCATGGGAGTAAGTCGAGCCTGCCCACGACGGTGGCGCGACGGCGAAAAGATCGAGCGGCGAGTCGCGTCCGATGGCGATCAGCATCGCCAATGCAGCGAGAAGCACCGCGACATGGGCGAGATAGATCGTGCCGATGCGCCGCCCGACTTGGCTGACGACGGCCCCAAGTCCGCGCGCATCGAGGCGCGGCGCGTAGGCGAGCGCAAACGAGATCCCGGCGAGCAGAACGAAAATGTCGGCCGCGCTCGTGAACCCGAAGTTTCTGATCGTGAGGTGAGAGAGGCGGTCCGACGGAATATGGTCAATGTAGATGACGACGAGGGCGAGGCCGCGGAACAGATCGATTCTCAGGTCTCTTTTGGGAGAGGTTCCCATTTTATATGCGGGCCTTAGCCATGCCAATTGGCCGGTTATGGCAAGCTTGATTGCGCCCCGCAAACAGGATGCGCTGCCCCGGTTAATGCGGGGGGTTAATCATCGCGCGGGCTGGCCGGCGCGGCTCGACCTTTCCTTGAGAATGCTCAGAAACGCCGCGGCTATGCGGTCGGGCTTGTTTGGCGCGAACGGCGCCGCTGGCCGAGTTCGACGGCCGCGCGTGTAAGGCCCTGGATGCGCTTGGCGCGCAACAGCCGTTTGACCGGTTTGTTACGCTTCCCAGTCGGCTGCAGCAGCGCGGGATGAGAGTTGAGCTTGGCGGGCGCCTCGGCGGAGGCCGTGCCGGCTGTGTCCGGAGACGAAAGCGTGACGCTCGCCGCCGAACGTTGTCCGATCATGATGAGGCGCGCGACGCGCTCTGCAGCGTTCTGCAGGTACTCGCGCGATTTCTTCATCGCCACTTCGAGCGGCATCGGATTGGAGGTCGCGGCCTCGAGGCCGTCGATGCCGTGCTCGAACACGCCATTCGCATCATCCGAGAGGCCGCCGCCGATGGCGACGACAGGCACGCCGTGGCGGCGCGCCGAAGCAGCGACGCCTGCCGGTGTCTTGCCGAATGCGGTCTGGAAATCGACGCGGCCTTCGCCGGTAACCGCCAGAAACGCGCCTTTCATCTGATCGTCGAGCTTGGTCGCGGCAACGACGAGTTCCACGCCGCGCTTCATGGTCGCGTCGGTGAAGGCGAGCAGCCCCGCGCCAAGACCGCCACCGGCGCCCGCACCGGGGAATTCAGCGATGTCACGCCCGATATCGCGCTTGATGAGAGAGGCGAGGTGGGCGAGGTTGCGATCGAGCCGCTGCACCATCTCCGGCGTCGCGCCCTTCTGCGGCCCGTACACGGCCGAAGCGCCCTTCTCGCCGCACAGCGGATTGGTGACGTCGCACGCGACGCTGACCTTCACGCGGGCAAGGCCCGGATTGGCGTTCGTCATGTCGATGGCGTGTACTTCGTCGAGCCGTCCGCCTCCGAGCGCACCGGCAATCTCGGCACCGTCCTTGTCGAGGAAGCGCACGCCGAGCGCCTGGGCAAAGCCCGCGCCGCCGTCGTTGGTGGCCGAACCGCCGAGGCCGACGATGATCTCTTCGACGCCACGATGGATGGCATCGGACACGAGTTCGCCGGTACCGAACGTGCTGGCGGTGAGCGGATCGCGCTCGGAGCGTGGCACCAGCGGCAAGCCGGAGGCCTCGGCCATCTCGATCACGGCTGTCCGCCCGTCGCCGAGCAAGCCGTAAGAAGCGAGCACCTTTTGCCCGAGGGGGCCGGATACGGCGCACTTCACGATACGCCCGCCGGTGGCATCCACCAGCGACTGCACGGTGCCTTCGCCGCCGTCCGCCATCGGCACCTTCACGTATTCCGCGTCGGGCCACACCCGGCGCAGGCCCGCCTCAAGCTCGTTCGCCACTTCGAGAGAGGTGAGGCTCTCTTTGAAGGAATCCGGGGCGATGACGATCTTCATGAAGCGTTTCCTTTAGTTCCCTCAAAGCCGCTGAGGGCTTTTCGCGCGTTTCTGGTAGGCTTGCCTGCACAATGCCCTAAATTGCCGCCGCGCTTCCAGGCCCAAACGCCGCGACAGATGAGCGTTGAAAGCTTAACAGCGCCCCGCGACCAGGCCGTTTACGAGTCAAAATCAATTGTCAGGATTAATCAAACGATCCGGCCATCATTGAGGCTCGCGGGCGCCTTGAGGCGCGATAGCGTTTCCAGGGTTGATCGGTCGAGCCGCCCGTCCGGGCGTTCTTGTCGGAAATGCAACTGGAACGCGCGCAGCACCGTCTGCAGGTCGGCGTCGAAAGCGCCTTTGAGATCAGTTTTATATCCGTATTCGGCGAGCAGCTGCCGGGCCAGATCCACGTCTGCCCCCCTGGCCCCGAGGCTAAGCCCGGCATCGTCCGGGTCGACGGGCGCAGGGTCCACCCAGTTCCCAACTCCCTGCCGTGCGAGCCAGGCCCAGTCGAACTTCTCGCCGGGATCGATCTTGCGCCCCGGCGCGATATCCGAGTGAGCCAGAATGCGATGGGGCTGGATGGCGTGCCGGATGGCGATGTCCTTCGACAGCGCGGCGACCGCCCGCATCTGCACGGCCGGAAACTCCGGATAGCCGAGCATGTGGCCGGGGTTCTGGATCTCGATGCCGATCGAGGCCGAGTTGATGTCGGTTTCGCCCGCCCAATAGGAAACGCCCGCGTGCCAGGCGCGATCGATTTCCGACACCATCTGGATGATACGGCCGCCCTCGTCGATCACGTAGTGGCACGAGACCTTGCAGTCGGGCCGCGACAGCACGTCGAGGGCGCGCTCCACCGTGGGCAGGCCCGTGTAATGAAGGATCAGGATCGAGGGCGCGAAGCCGGGCCTGCGTGGCTCGATATTGGGCGACGGAAAGAGATCGACGACCAGCGGCGTATCCGGTCGCGTTATGAGGCCTGCGCTCACACCCGTTCTCCTTCTACGCGCCGCCCGTCGACGATGGCCTCATAGGCCGCATTGATCGCGGCGAGCTTTTGGGTTGCGGCTTTGATCAGCGCCGCCTGCGCGCCCCGCGCGGTCAGGCGATCGGGATGAAACCGCTGCACCAGCTCCACATAGCGCCTTCTGAGATCCTGTTCGGACACGGTCGGCTCCAGCCCGAGCACATGGTAGGGATCGTCCGCGTCGCGTACGAAGTGCGCTCTGATCCGGCGGAACTCCTCGCAGGAGATCCCGAAAGCCTTCCCCACGGTCCTCAAGAACGCTTCCTCGGCCGGATGCAGAATTCCATCGGCGCAAGCGATCATCAACAGGCACTCGAGCACGTTGACCTTAAGATCGTGATCGTCCTTGAGCATGTGCGCCACGCTCTCGGCATAGATCTCGAACCCGGCCGTGTCCTGGCTGGCGAGCTGGTAGAGGCGGCGGATCCGCGGCACGTCCTCGGGTGAGGGTTCGAAGAAACGCTCGAAGGTCTGGCATTCGACCTTGACGGCCACGCCGTCTGCCTTCGCCATTTTTGCAGCGAGCGCAATGATGGCAGCGGAAAACGCGGCCGTCTGATGGACAGGTCTCGGGCGGATGAGGCGGCCGAGAGAGGGCCACCAGCGGCCAAGCAAAGCGGCGAGGCGGGCGCGAATCCCTGAGCCTCGCTCCTGCTCGATGAAATGGGACATGCTGTCGAGGGGCATAAGCACTCCTTAGCCGCTTCCGACCCGATGATGAAGGGCATGGACTAAATTTCATGTTCTGCGGTTGACGTGGCGAGGGCGCGCCGATAGCCAGCAGGATCGTTGATCTTGAGGGCGGTTGGATCCATGGGACACGAGCGCGCGGCGTGGCAGTTTTGGGTCGACCGCGGCGGCACCTTCACGGACATTGTCGCGGTCGCGCCGAACGGCCGGATTTCGGCCCTGAAGCTGCTGTCGGAGGCCCCCGGCCTCTACAACGATGCGGCCATCGCTGGCATCCGCAGGATTCTGGGTATCGCGCCTGATGGACCGATCCCTGCGCACCACCTTGAGGCGGTAAAGGTCGGCACGACCGTGGCCACCAATGCGCTGCTCGAGCGCAAGGGCGAACCGACGATCCTGCTCATCACCGAGGGGCTGGAGGATCAGCTCGAGATCGGCAACCAGGCCCGCCCGGATATCTTCGCGCGCCGGATCGTGAAACCCGACATGCTGTATAGGCGCGTGATCGGCGCCCGTGAGCGCGTGCGCGCGGACGGCACCGTCGAGCAGCCGTTCGATAGGCAACGTCTCGCGGCGGATTTGTCCGCAGCGCGCCGCGAGGGGTATGCAAGCGTCGCCATCGTGTTCATGCACGCCTATGCGTTTCCGGAGCACGAGAGGCAGGCCGCGCAGCTCGCCCGCGAAGCCGGCTTTACGCAGGTCTCCGTCAGCCATGAGGTCGCGCCGCTCATCAAGATCGTGCCGCGCGGCGATACCACGGTCGCCGATGCCTATCTCTCGCCGGTGCTGAAAACCTACACCGAAGGCGTCGCCGGGGCGTTTGCGGGTGGCCTCGAATCCCGCCTCCTGTTCATGGCGTCGTCGGGAGGGCTTAAGGCGCGTGCCCACTTCCACGGTCGCGATGCGGTACTCTCGGGCCCGGCGGGCGGCGTCGTTGGCATGGCGGAAACCGCCCGCCGCGCCGGCTTCGGTCGTGTCATCGGTTTCGACATGGGCGGAACCTCGACCGACGTCTCGCACTATGCCGGTACCTATGAGCGGACTTTCGAAACCGAGGTCGCGGGTGTGCGCTTGCGCGTGCCCATGCTGCGTATTCACACGGTGGCGGCGGGCGGCGGCTCAATTCTTTCGTTCGACGGCGCCCGCCTTCAGGTCGGCCCCGAAAGCGCAGGCTCCGATCCCGGTCCGATGTGCTACGGCCGCGGCGGCCCATTGACGGTTACGGACGCCAATGTGGTGCTGGGCAAGCTCGATCCCGCGTTCCTGCCGCGTGTTTTCGGCAAGACGGGCGAACAGCCGATCGACGCGGAGGCGCCGCGCGCCGCGTTCGCGGATCTCGCCGCTCAAATCGGAGACGGCCGCACGCCTGAGCAGGTCGCCGATGGCTTCATCCGTATCGCCGTTGAGAACATGGCCAAGGCCGTGAAGAAAATTTCGGTCGAGCGCGGCTATGACGTGAGCGCCTACGTGCTGAACGGCTTTGGCTCTGCCGCTGGCCAGCACGTCTGCCTGATGGCCGATACGCTCGGCATGAGGCAGGTTCTGCTGCATCCGCTTTCGGGGCTTTTATCCGCCTTCGGCATCGGCCTTTCTTCTGTGCGCGCCAGCCGCGAACGCTCGCTCGAAGTGCCGCTCGATGCGGCGGGGATTACCGCAGCGGAGGCGCAGGCAGCCACGATGTGGGCCGAGGCGCAGAACGAGCTTGCGTCCCAAGGCGTCGCGCAAGAAGCGCTGCGCTCGAAAACGTTGGTTCATCTCCGCTACGAGGCCACCGAGGTTGCGCTGCCGATCGCTCTCGCAGATACCGCAACCATGCGAAGAGACTTTGAAGCCGCTCACGCACAGCGCTTCGGCTTCGTTTCGCCCGAAAAGCGCGTCGTCATCGCAATGGTCGAGGTCGAGGCCGAAGGTGGCGGCGATGAGGTCGCTCGGATCACGCCGCCAGCCGCTATACCAGGAGCGCCGGTTTCACGCGCTCGCTTCTATGCCCAAGGCGCTTGGCACGAGGGCGACGTGTGGCGGCGCGAAAGCTTGGCGTCAGGCCAGACGGTATCGGGTCCGGCCGTCATCGTCGAAGCCAACCAGACCGTCGTCGTCGAGGCAGGCTGGGTCGCGGAGATGACGTCGGGCGGCGACCTCGTGCTCACACGAACCGCCACCCGCGCGCGTGAGCGGATCGGCCTCGAAGTCGATCCGGTGCTGCTCGAAGTGTTCGGCAATCTCTTCATGGGAATTGCCGAGGAGATGGGCGAAGCGTTGCGGGCCACGGCGCAGTCGGTGAACATCAAGGAGCGGCTCGATTTTTCCTGCGCCGTGTTCGATGGGGACGGCCAGCTCGTCGCCAACGCGCCCCATGTGCCTGTGCACCTTGGCAGCATGGAAAGCGCCGTCGAAACGGTGATCCGCGTGTGCGGCGCCGAGATGGTGCCTGGTGACGTCTACATGCTCAACGCGCCGTATTCCGGCGGAACCCACCTTCCCGATATTACGGTGGTAACGCCGGTCTTCGTCGAGGGGGGCGAGCGCCCGGCATTCTATGTCGCGAGCCGTGGTCACCACGCGGACATAGGCGGTATTGCCCCCGGATCCATGAGTCCGAACGCCACGAGCATCGAGGAAGAAGGCGTCTACATCGATTGCGTGGCCCTGGTGAAGGAGGGCCGCTTCCTCGAAGCCGAGACGTTGGCGCTGCTCAGAGGCGCGCGCTACCCGGCTCGCAATCCCACTCAGAATATCGCCGACCTCAAGGCCCAGGTTGCCGCCAACGCGCGCGGGCGCGCCGAGCTTCTGCGTCTCGTCTCGGAATTCGGCGCGGAGACGATCGCGAGCTACATGGCGCACGTTGAGGCTAACGCCGAGGAAGCCGTCCGCCGTCTCATTGGACGGTTGAGCGACGGCCGCTTCAGGGTTGAGACCGATGGCGGCTGGGCGATCGAGGTCGCCATCACCATCGATCACGCACGCCGCTCTGCGAAGATCGATTTCACCGGAACGTCTCCGCAGCAGCCGACAAACGTCAACGCACCCGAGCCGGTCGCGCGTGCAGCCGTGCTTTATGTCGTTCGTGTGCTGCTCGACGAAGCGATCCCGCTCAATGCCGGCTGTTTGCGGCCCATTGAGATCGTCGTGCCGGACGGGTCGATGTTGAAGCCGGTCTATCCGGCCGCCGTCGTCGCGGGCAACGTCGAGACCAGCCAGGTGATCACGAACGCGCTGTTTGCGGCCCTTCGCGTCCTCGGCTCCTCGCAAGGCACGATGAACAATCTCACGTTCGGAAATGACAAGCTGCAGTACTACGAGACGATCTGCTCGGGCGCGCCGGCCGGCTTCGATCGGAACGGCGATGGTTTCGATGGCGCTGCGGCCGTCCACGTGCACATGACCAACACGCGCCTCACCGATCCTGAAATCCTGGAGAGCCGCTATCCGGTGCTTCTGGAGCGCTTTTCGATCCGGCGCGGATCGGGCGGCAAGGGGCGCTGGGCGAGCGGCGACGGCACGCTGCGCATCATTCGATTTCTCGAGCCGATGCGCGCGGCGATTTTGTCGGGCTACCGAAAGGTACGGCCGTTCGGGCTTCTGGGCGGCGCGCCGGGAGAAGCCGGACGCAACACGATCCGCCGCAAGGATGGTTCGGTAGAAGAGTTGCCGGGCGCGGCTGCCGTAGCCCTCGAAGCCGGAGATGCAATCAGTCTTCAAACGCCAACGGGCGGCGGAGTCGGCGAGGCTTGATCCGCTATCTCAGCAGCGCGGCGATGTCCTGCGGATCTTCGTTCGCAATGCTGAAAAGCTCTGCCAGGAGCTGGGCTTTGATCTGCTGAGCCTGCGCGAAGGCCTCTTCCACCGAGAGGTTGAGCTGCACGAGGCTTGCGATTCCGCCCGTCTGGCGCGACGGACGCTCCTCTATCTCCGCATTGCGCGACTTCAGATCGAGATTCGATTGGGGCGACGATGTCGAATCCTGGGACGGAATCCCGTTGCGCAACGAGGAGGACGCTGCCGGCGTTCCGATTGGTAGGTTTATCATTGTTATTCCCTGCGCGCGTTCGCGTTGGCTCGGCCCGAACCCGTTTATACGACTGGCCAAGTTGCCGCGCGTCAGATCGTGCCGACCAGACATGAACGTGAGCCTTAGAGTTTCGCTCCAATTTTATCGATCGGCGATTTTATATCCTCCGTAGAACTGGAGAAAAACGACAAGGAAAACGCCGCTGGAAAGCCGCGCCCTGCGAACGAGGGCCTTGAAGTCTCGTCGCCACATGCAATCATTGAGTATATTGGGGGCAGCGGCTGGCGGGCCGCGTTGGAGATGGACAGGTCATGGCGGCTGTTCGTTGGCAGCACGGGGTAGTCGGCGCCCTGGCGATTGCCGTGGGCGCGGCAGCCGTTTTTGCGGCCGACGAGAACGTTTCTCCGGACGCCGATTTCACGGCGCGTGAAATCACGCAGCAATTGTTCAAAGCCCAGCCTGGCGAGCGTGTGGACTATGCCGGGCGCGATCTCACTTATCTCGATCTCTCAGGCCTCGATTTCAAACAAGCGAAGCTGGCCCGGACAGACCTCTACGGTGTTGATTTTACAGGATCGAATCTCAAGGGGGCGGACATTTCCTTCGCCCGCCTCGACCGCGCGGTGCTGATCCGCGCCGACATGTCCGGGGCCAATCTGCGAGGCAGCACCATTTTCCGCCCGACCGTCTACACCGACCTGCAGAACAGCCACGCCGATGCGCCGCGCTTCGCCGGCGCGAACCTGACCGGCATCCGCGTGCAAGCCGATCTGTCGGGCGCCGATTTTCGCGGTGCCGATCTCACATATGCGGATTTCAGCCCGCTTGAAGGCCGCCCCGGCCAAGGCACGCTCGTCACGCTCGCGCGCAATGTTCTGAAGTCCTGCGACTTCTCCGGCGCCACCCTTAGGCACGCCGATCTCACGCGCTCCATCCTGATGTTCTCGAACATGGTCGCCGCGGATCTGACCGGCGCGATCCTGGTCGAAGCGGATCTTTCGAAAGTCGATCTCTCGGGTGCGACCCTGGAGGGTGCGGACGTCACCGGAGCGGATTTTGATGGAGCAAATCTTGCGGGCATCAAGGGGCTCGCGACCGTGAAGGGGCTCGATCAGGCGCACAATCTCGACAAGGCCATCCGCTGACGCGCGATTACCTAGGACGCGGCCTGAAGCGCGCACGCCTGTTCGAGCAGCAAGGAGAGGCGAAGCGTGAAGCGTGCCCCACCTTCGGGAGAAGCCGAGACGGTGATGTCGCCACCGTGGGCGCGTGCGATCTGCCGCGCGATCACAAGTTCCGCGCAGTGGTTCGAGCGTTGCGACGGTAGAACTTCCATATGATAGGCGCGTTCGAAAACGGCTTCGCGCTCCTTCTTGGGCAATCCGAAGCCATTGTCGTCAACATGCACGACAAGCGCGCTTGTGCCGTGGTCGATCCGAAGCATCACGCGTGATCCGGACGAAAGCGCGTTTCTGATCAGGATCTGGAAAACGCGCGAGAGGGAAGCAGGATCGGCGAGCGTCATGAGAGAAGGCGGCGTGCCGGTGAGCGTCAATTTCCCGGTACCGGCCTCAGTGCCGTGTGCAGCGATCTGCTCCGTCAACAAGCTTGTGACCTCGACGGCCTGAAATCTCGAAGCCGCCGGAACTTCGCGCGAAAGCACGACGGCATCGTCGAGCATGTGGATCAGCTCGTCGATTTCGGGGACGGGACCTTCTGCGGGGGACAAGCCTCCGTTGACGACAGTCAACGTCGGAAAGCGTGCGCGCACGGCAGACCGTCTTGCGGATCGGCAATAGAGGAAGCAAGCGGCGGCGACAACAAGCGCGGCGATAGAGAGGGCAAGCGCGGGTGTGGAAATCGAGAGGTCGAAAATAGCAACGCCGTTACGCTCAATCGCAACCAGCGCGACAAATGACGTCGCGCACAACGCAAAAATGCAGCCAGCGACCCCGCGGCGCTCTAGCATCGAACCCATCTCCCAACCGACATCATGCCGGTCGAAGCTCAATGCTTAGCTCGGGTATGATGATAAAGAGTTACACGCCAAAGGATATTCCCTTATATTACAGTGGGATAATGTTTATCGCCCGTTAAAGGCTGTCCTGAGTTCGGTCGGAGGATGATATCAAAAGGCCGGCCCCGATGAGGCCGGCCCAATCGATTTGCGGGGGAGGCAGCGCAAATTAGCTTTGCGGCGAAGGTGTCCGACCTTCCGGCCCGGAGTTTTCTTCGCCCGAAGAGGGGCGCGATTTCCGATCCGCCATGAACTGATCGAACTCCGAGCGGTCTTTCGCCAGACGCAGGCGCTCGAGGAAATCGCGAAACTCCCGCTGTTCGTCTTCGAGGCGCTTCAGCGTAGCCTCGCGGTATTCGTCGAAAGCGCGATTCCCCGACGAGCCGAAACTGCCCCGGAATACGTCGCCACCCCGATGCTCACCCCAAGAGCCACCCCCATGGCGACCCCATTTTTCGGCAAAACGGGCCTGCCAGCGGCTGCGCTGACCGTGTATTCCGCAACCCCATCCTTGTCCCATACGTCCACTCCAGAGAATAAAAGCCAGGACGGCCAGTCCCAGCGGCCAGAACAGAACAAAACTGACGACCATGAGTGCGAGCCACGCTGGCCGCCCAATGTCGTCGAGCCTCATAACCATGTCGTGCATCGCATCCTCATGTGAATGTTTATCACATTAACATAATTGGGGCATCGACAGCCCGCCGTCAAGGGCTGTGACACCGATTTGGCAGAGCGCAGCTCTCGGCGAAGTCCAGCTGCGTGGACAACACATGTGGGAAGCAATGGCGGCTTCGCAACGCGGCTGCGCTTCGGAGAGTGAGCCAAAAACCAGGATGCGGCGGTGGAGTACGCCGTGCTTCGCGAGCCGGCGCGCAGGTTTGTTACCCCCGTAACTGAGCGAAGCCGGTATCCCGTCCATCCTCGGGCACGAACGAAAAATGCACCGCGAGCGAAATTGTCAGACGGGGGTGTCGCCTCATGCCGCGTTTCATAGCTATGTCGACGATCAGCCGGTTAGTGAGCGCGGTTATATGCGCGGCCACCTTCGCGACACCGGTCCTCGCCGGCATGACGCAAGACCTCGCGGACTGTACGGCGGCCGATCGCAAGACGAGCGTAGATGCCTGCACCCGCGTGATGAACAGTGGGCGTCTGCCGAAAAACCAACTCTACATTGGTCACTTCAATCGCGGCTCCGCCCACTTTCACGCCGGCAGCTACGACAAAGCCCTCTCCGATTTCGACAAGTCGATCGACCACAATCCGGGATACGCCGACACCTACTACAAACGTGCCCTTGTTCAGCACGAGCGCGGCAATCGCGAACGCTCTCTTGCCGATCTCGACCGCTATCTGGAGAAGAAGGGCGATGTCGCCGAGGCGCATATCAATCGCGCGCGATTGTTCCGTCGCCGCGGCGAGCTGAACCAGGCTTTCTCGGAACTGCAGAAGGCGTCGGCGCTCGATCCGGGAGAAATCAAGACCCAGATCCTACGCGCTCTTGTTCTGTCCGATCTGGGTGAGCAGGGGCCTGCGCGTCTCGAAGCGGATAAAGCCGTCACCGCCGGCCCCGACAATGCAGACGCCTATTACGCCCGCGCGACAGTTGCGTTCCGCGATGCGAACTATGCCGCTGCGCTCACGGATATCGAGAAAGCGCTGGCGCTGAAGGCGACCTTCCCCGCGGTTTTGATGTTGCGCGGACGTATCGAGGAGCAGCAAGGCGAAAAAGACAAGGCCGCGGCAAGTTTCAGGAAGGTGCTCGAAGGCGCGCCAAAATCGTTGGATGCCCGCGCTGCCCAGGACGATGCGCGCGCCCGCTTGGCGACGCTCGAGCCGCTGGCCGCCGTCGCACCGGTGTCAAACCCGGCGCCGCAGTTGCAACCCCAGTCCGACGCGGCTGCGTCGGTCGCACGTGTCTCGGAATGCAGACGATTCATTCCATCGGCGCAAACGACCGTCGCCGTTGAATGTCCGAAATGAGCGTGCCCGCTTCGTGAACCCGGTATTGAGGAAAATGCTAAGCGACGGCCGAGCCCATGTCGCGATCTCTGGCCGGGATCTTCTTGCCGCCAAACAGATCGACCAGTCCGAGCGCGGAGACTGGGGGCGAAAGCAGATAGCCCTGCAGGTTGTTGCAGCCCACGCGCGAAAGGAATTCCTGCTGGTCTCCCGTTTCGACGCCCTCTGCCGTGACCGCGACGCCGACCGCGTGCGCCATCGTCACGATGGCCTGCACGATCGAGCAGGACTGCGCAGAATCGCCAAGATGGCGCACAAAAGACTTGTCGATCTTGATGCGATCTACCTCGAGCCGCATCAGATAGCTGAGCGAAGAGTAGCCTGTTCCGAAATCGTCGAGCGCGATCTTGATGCCGGATTCACGCAGCACCTTGAGTCCTCTCGTCGCGCAGTCCGAGCCATCTAGTAGCGTGCTTTCGGTGATCTCGATTTCGAGGCGTTCTGGCGATAATCCGGCTTCGTTCAGGATCGCGAATACGCGCTCCGCGAAATCCTTTTGCCGGAACTGGGTCGGTGACACGTTGACGGCCACCGTCTCCACGTCCCACGTTCGCGCGGTCGTGCAGGCTTGGCGCAGAACCCAATCGCCGAGCCGGTCGATAAGGCCGCACTCCTCCGCGAGCGCGATGAAGACGATCGGCGAAATCGCGCCGAGTCGCGGATGATGCCATCGGGCCAGCGCTTCGACGCTGGAAATCCCCGATAGGTCGGCGGAATAGATTGGCTGATAAACGATCTCGAGTTGACCGGGGGCATCGAGCGCGTCGCGAAGCTCGCACTCCAGCGTCCGGCGCTGCTGCACGTCGGCGCTCATCTCCTCGGTGAAGAACTGGAAGCGCTGGGTGCCATTCTTTTTCGCCTGATAAAGCGCTATATCGGCCTTGCGCGTTAGCTCACTGCGATCCACACCGGCCTCCGGCGACATCGCAACGCCGATGCTGATGCCGACCATTGCCGAATTTCCGAGAATATCGAACGGCCTCGAAACGGCAGAGACGATATCGAGGCAGAGTTCTTCCACCTCGGTACGATCCACCACGTCGTGCATGATGATCGCGAACTCGTCGCCCCCCATGCGCGCGAGCACATCGCCGGGGCGGAGCGTAATGTTCAGATTGGTGGCAAGCTCGCGGATCAGCGCGTCGCCCGCCGCATGGCCGAGTGTATCGTTGACTTGCTTGAAGCGATCCAGGTCCAGGAACATGACCGCAATCTGTCCGTGCCCCTTCTTCACATCGGTAAGCGCCTCGTCCAGGCGGTCGTTGAGGAATGCGCGATTTGGGAGCCCGGTCAGCGCGTCGTGGAACGCCAGGTGACGGGCTTGGGCTTCGCTGGTGACGAGTTCGGTATAGGTCCCGCGCAGACCCTGGATGAGGAACGTGATCGCCAACCCGATCAAGAACAGGCCGATCCCGAGCACCGGCAGAACGTCTGAGAGGATTTTAGCGCCCGGCAGTCTCGGCTTCCAGACGAACCGGCCGATTGTTTCGCCAGCGTCGTTCTTGAACGCGTAGGACTGCTCATCGGCTGCGATGTCGTTTGTGCGTGTGAAGCGCACGCCGTTGAGGATGTAGGCATCCGACATTTCGGTCAGGAAGCTTGCATCGAGAAAGCGAACGCTCGCGATCAGGCTTTCGGTTCCGCGCTCTTGCGAAACCGCTCCGCTGTGCGGAACCAGCGCCATGACGCTGACCAGCGCCGGCCGTCCTTCGACGAACCCGAGATCATGTGTGCGCGGGATATATTTTTTTGCACCCAGCAAGGGTTGCGTAGTCGCGATCTGCTCTCTGAGCGATGTCACGAGCGATCCGACCAGGCCGTCCGGCTTTCCGCCCGCATCGACGGCGGTCTCCTTTCCATCGGCCATGGCATAGAGCACGTGGTTATGCGCGTTGAAAATATAGACGCGGTCGTGCTTGAAATAGTCGTACATCCAGACGCCGAGATTGACGTCGACCCATTCGCGGTTGAACACATCGCGCGTGTTGACGACCGCCTCGTCCCAGTCGGCCACGCTTTCCTGATCGATTGAAATTTTCTGCAGGCGGCTCGTGAGTGCGTCCGAGACGAGCTGCAGACGCCACTCCTTCGTCACTTCATCGCTGCGCGAAGCCGACCACAGCACAACCCCCGTGACAAGGATGGCCGTCAGAATCAGCGTCACCACGCTCCCAAGCGCGAGCGCGCGCAAAGGATGCGCATTGCGCAGCTCGCCGGCAGCGTTTGACCGCCGTAGGGCGCCGATGAGAAACGAGGGGCCCACAGGGGGGACGCTCCTGATAATTTATGAAATTAATCTCGCGAGATTAGGCTTCGAACTTTAAGAATTTCAGGATTTTTCTGGTTAAGCGAAGGTGAAAAGCTGGTTCTGCTTCGAAGATCCGGCCTTGCTTTAGCCGCTGGGAAGCGGGAAAAGATCCCGTAAGATCAGGAGCCGAACCCATGTCAGCCGAAACTCTTCCGATGAAACCCCGCTCCGCCTGGTGGTCGGCTTCCTGGGTGCCAACGTCCGCCGCGGTCGGCCTCGTTTTGCTTTCGGCCTTTCTGTTTGTCCCAGGTCGGGTGGTTGCCGGTCAGCCCAACATGGCTGAGCTCTGGAACGGCGCTGAGATCGCTTGGCAGGAGGTCGGCCCCGGCATTCGTGAATCGACCCGCACCGGCAAGCCGGTCGTCATGGTGTTCCACGCCTCCTGGTGCACCTCCTGCAAGCGCTACCGCCAGGTTTGGAAAGATCCGGGCGTCGTTGCGGCCTCCAAGGATTTCGTGATGATCCTGGTGGACGTCGACAAAGACCCAGACGCCAACGGCGCGTTTTCGCCCGATGGCACCTATGTTCCGCGCACGATCTTCTACAATGCCGAAGGCGACGTGATGACCGAGATGCGCGGCAAAGATCCCGCGTACCCGCACACCATCGATCTCGACGATCCCACCGAGCTGCGCACGCTGATGCAAAAAGCCGGAACCAAAAGATCAGATCGGCCCGACGATCGCGCGGAAAACTGATCGCATCGCTCGAACCGCGACCTGGGCACGGATGGAATGTCCCTCACCGAGAAGATCTTCATTTACTGTGAGCGCGGGCAAGACCCGTCGTTTTGGGCTGAGCCGTTCAATGCGGTGAGCAATGCCGCCTTCATCATCGCCGCGCTTGTGGCCGCACGCGACTACTTCGCATCACCGCCCGAGCGCTGGAGTATTGCCACCGCCGCACTTGTCGTGTTGACGTTCGTCATCGGCGTCGGAAGCTTTCTTTTCCACACCTATGCAACGCGATGGGCGTCGCTGGCCGATCAAATCCCGATCGCCGTGTTTATGCTGGCATACCTTGCGTTTGTCCTCCGCCGCTATCTCAATCAAAGTTGGCTGGTGGTACTGATCGGGCTGGCGGTGTTCTTTGCGTGCTTGCGCTACGCCGCCACGATCAATTGTGAGCAGGGCGCACTGCTGCCAATCACCGCGCGGGCTGGCGCCCGTTGTCTGAACGGCACCGCGGCCTACTCGCCGGCCTGGTTCGCGCTGGCACTTTCGACCATGCTTTTGGCCGTGCTCCGCCACCCGGCTTGGCGCCTGCTCGGTCTCGCGTCGGTGGTGTTCCTGGTCTCAATGACCTTCCGCACGCTGGATCTGGAGCTTTGCGAGCTGACGAGTCTTGGCGGCCACCTGCGCGGAACCCACACCGCGTGGCATATCCTCAACGCCGTGACGCTTTATTTGCTGCTGCGCGCCGCGACCCGTTATGGCGCTCCGCAACAGCGGGTCGGCAATATGGCCCGCGCAGCGGGGTAGGCGGCCCGGGCCGGGTCGAGGGCGCCGGTTGATGGGCACCGGGACAGCCTTGAGCTTCAGGGCTCGCCATCGCATAAAGGCGCGCCCGAACTCCGGGCGGACCGGGCAACATGCGGACGTGGTGGAATCGGTAGACACACAGGACTTAAAAACTACTCGGTAATCGCACTAATTTTGGTGTAATCGGTACTCGCACAGAACCGATAATCTAGTGCGATCAGTGGATTGAAAACTTCTCAAATCTCACAATCGATTGAGGTATTTCGGCCGAACTGCCCGTCCTGTGGCAATTTCTCGGTCTCGCGTGTGGCAAACGCCTAGCGGAAAATGGTGGATGCGAAGGATCAACGATCCAGCGACGGCTCAAGTGCTTGGCAAATAGCAAGGGAACTCTCAAATGAGCGACGTTCCGCCAAGCGGCAGGCCATACAGCCAATTGTACACTGAGAGGGGTGTTGCGACAGCGGACAGCCGCCGCTTTCGAGCTCGTATAGGCCATTACTTGCGGCATCTGGGCCTGGAAGCACGGATACGGATCGCGGAGACTTTGCGGGAGGAGATTGGCGCAAAAGTTAGGTCGGAGGCGTTGGGTGATTTCGTCGAACAATGCACACTTCGTGATTGCCTCGACAGCGTCACTCACGTTGCCAATTCGCTTTGGGGTCCGACAAGTCGTGCTTCGGAGACCGCGCGACATTGGCTAGCGTTTGTGGACCGTGCCCTAAAAGAAGAGAATGTTGGCTATCGGCTGGACGGGCGTGGCGGAGTTCATCCGGCGGTTGATCAAGAGTTCGATGCTCAACGCCGCGTCACGATCGCGGGGTTGGAAGGATCGCGCTATGTAGCTGTGTCGAGTTTTTTCGAGCGGAGTATCGATAGTCTGAAGCCCCCTTACGATACCCGAGATGCAGTTCGGAACTGTTTCGAGGCCGTCGAGAATTTGGTGAAGTTAATGGTTCCCGTCGCTCGACTGACCCCTACCGAAGTAGAAAAGCAAATTAAGTCGCTTGTTCTCGCGGGACTGACAGGACCTGAGCGGAATGCGTCTAACCTAATGCTGAATAGTCTAGGGGCTTGGGTAACGGCCTGTCAGCTTTACCGGCACGCCGCCGGACAGGTCGAGATGGATGCACCGTCGTTAGAGCTAGCAATTTGGATGGTCAGTGACGGCGCTGCCCATCTCCGTTGGCTGGCCAGCGTTGATGCAAAGTTGAAAACTTCAAATCCATGAAATCCTGTGTGCCAATTGATCTTCCGCTCTTGTGGCAATCCATGTAGCAGAAGTGGCATCCAGTGGCAGGCGAGCGTGGCGAAACGGTAGACGCAAGGGGCTTAAAACCCCTCGTCCTTTCAAGGACATGCGGGTTCAAGTCCCGCCGCTCGCACCATCCTGCACACAGGACTTAAAATCCTGAGACGGCAACGTCGTGTGGGTTCGAGTCCCACCGTCCGCACCAATTATATCAATTAGTTATAAGGTTTACGCCGTTCATATATGAACAGCGTTTTTAAGATTAGCGACCAATTAGCGACCACTTTGGAGACAACTTTTGCGGGTCCAACCGCAAAAGAGCGTCGGCCACATTCGCTGCTCCCGCGCGCCATTCGCGGTCGCCTTGGCTTGTCATGTGGTCGGCGCCAGGCCGTCGTCCGGATAAGGTCAGGAAGCTGACAGCGCGGTTCGACAGCAACCACGCCGAGCGCTCAAAGGTGCGAAGCCAGTCGCCGCCGCATGTGGCTGGGCTACTGACCCGACGGACGATCAAATTCTCCAGAAGCTGTTCGCGCTCAACTAGGAGCGCGCTCAGACCCGATAAAGGCTCCGGCGCCCTGGCCAATCCCAGAAGCCGCTACCTCGGCAGGTGCATCCCACTAGCTGAAGTCGGCCGCGGAATAGCCTGCGACTTGGATGCCTTCAACCACGTCCGCTTGTTGGCGGAAAGCGGTCAAAGTCTCCAGACGGCCAGCGCGTGCTCCTGACCTTTTGCGGAGATTGCGGTTGGCCCTGCTTCGCCTCACGTTGACTGCATGCGACACCGTTCTGTGCAGTCGGTCTCCATGTGCGCCATCGCCAGGTGCACCTGACAAAGCCAGGATCGACGGAGCGCGGAAGGCGACTGTTCGGGATCAACTCTTGTTCAATTTCTCTAGTAGTCCCACCAGCATTTCATAGGAAGAGTCGGACCGATGGGCGTCGCCCGTCTGCTCCATATTCGAAATGGCATTTCGGGTCTCTGCGATGAAATCGATCAGGTCGTCGGGGTTGAGTTCTGCTACAGAGCCAGTCGCGTCCGTGCGCAGCTTTCCGTCGGGATGATCGAACCGGAAAAGCTCGTCCAGCGTAATCCTTCCATCCTTGAACAACTCCTTGCCGGCGGCAACGATCTCCTCTCTCCTCATATCGGCAAAATTGAAGTGCTTCGCGCCCTCGGCCGTGCTCGCGGTGCCTTCGCCGGAAAGCTCGCGCATAGCGTTGGCGAAGAACGAGGACGGATCGATGGTCTTGTCCTGGATCTGTGCTTTGGCGTTCTGGATGAGCGAGAGAAGATGTGTGTCGGTGATCGTTTTCATGGTGCATCCATCCTCAGGTTGCTGCGATTGCAATGACTACGCACGGAACTTTTTCGAAGGCGCACTCTCTACAGAAGCAGGCTCATAAGCCGGCAGCTTTACACATACGCGCGTCCCGCCGAGGGGGGACGCCTCAATACCGATTGTTCCGGCATGCGCGGTGACGATCTCCTTGGCGATGGTGAGGCCTAGCCCGGTGCCGCCGGTCTCACGGCTGCGGGATGTCTCGAGCCGATAAAACGGTTCCAGTACTGCAAGGCGCTCGGATTCCGGGATGCCCGGTCCATCGTCATCGACGAGGGCGATGACAATGCGCCCTTCCTTTTTCAGGGTGATGCGGCAGGACGTTGCGAACCGCAGCGCATTGTCGATGAGGTTCGCAAAGAGCCGGCGCATGGCCGAGACGTCTGCGCTGATCATGACGGGCATGGCATCCGGACTGATGCTAAGCTCGATGGAGCTCTGGTGGCGCCGATCGATGTCGTCCTTGATCATGGCGCCGAGATCGACAGGATCGCGCCGGTCGGAGACGATTGAGCTTCGCGCGACCGACAGCGCATCTTCAATCAACAGCGTCATTTCATCGAGGTCACGCACCGTTCGTGCTTGCTGGCCCTCGTCGGGAATTGTCTCGGCCCTGAGGCGCAGGCGCGTGATGTAAGTCTTGAGATCGTGGGAAACGGCACCGAAGAACATCACGCGCCCCTTCATGAGCGCGGAGATTCGGGCCTGCATCTCGTTGACGGCAGCGATCAGGTTGGCGATCTCCGGTGCTCCGCGCGGCGGTATGACGACGGGTGTTGCTTCATCCCCGAAACGTGAGACGCCGCGGGCGAGCTCGGTGAGCGGACGCGCCTCGCGGGCAACCGCAATGATGGCGGCGATTCCGATGAGGGCCCCGAGCATTCCGACCCAGAAGCCTGGCGGCAGACCGAACAGACGGCGCGAAAGCTCGCCATGGGTTTCGAACACGACGTAGCCGCCGGTTCCGAGCTCAATGGCCAGTCTCAGGGGCTGCGTGAACGCGGGAGCAGCTGGTCGCCACCACAGGGCGCGGAGGCCTCTCGGCGCATCGCGAAGAGAAGCGACGATCTCGCGATCGCCGAGCTCATCGACGTAGCGCGCCACCATCCATTCGATTGCCGGCAGGCGGGGCTTGTCCGAATCTGCAACCGGTAATGTGTCGGATAGGGAGACGATGAGCGTATCAGAGTTGGCCGCCTCGAGAATATCCTTGCGCTTGTTGGCATCGGCCGTTTCAAGGAGGCGCACGATGGCCGCGGCCTGTTTGGGAAGCGGCAGAAACATCCGTGGCCGGCTGGGAACTTCGGACACGTAGGTCCAGCCGACGCCGACGACCCACAGCGCCAGCAACGAGAGAAAGACGATGGCTATGAGGCGGCCGACGAAGCCGAGGCGGCGCAGCATGTCACGCCTCTTTCACTGGGACGGCGAGGAGGTAGCCAGTATTACGCACGGTCTTGATCACGGATTCCGTTTCCGCCGCGAGCTTCTTGCGCAGCCGGCTGATCTGGACATCGATTGTTCGGTCCAAGGGATCGAAGCGCCGGTCGCGCGTCCAGTCCATGAGCTGATCGCGCGTGAGCACACGGCCGGGGCGCGTCACGAAGCATTGCAGGAGATCGAATTCGGCGCTGGTCAGATCGATCTCGCCATCCACGTGATGGGTGACCTTGCGAGCGTCGAGATCGACGACGAAGTCGCCGACCATCAGTCGCCGCGATTCAGCAGGTGGCGGCTCGTTCCTGCGTAGGATTGCCCGGATGCGCGCGACCAATTCTCGGGGGTTGAAGGGCTTGGGCAGATAGTCATCGGCCCCGATCTCGAGGCCGACGATGCGGTCGATGTCCTCCCCGCGCGCCGTCAGCATCAGGATCGGCACGCGTGAAGAGGCGCGGAGGCGCCGGCAAATCGATAGGCCATCCTCTCCTGGCAGCATGATGTCGAGTACGATGAGATCTGGCTCGCCCAGTGTTGCGCGGAAGCGATCGAGTGCCGCGCCGCCATCGCCGACGTGTACCCGGAACCCGCTGCGCTGCAGGTAGTCTTGCAGCAGCGAACGGATCTCCGGGTCGTCTTCGGTGACGAAAATGCGTGGGCGCTCGGTCATGGATCCGAAAGTTATGATTCGAGGCAGGCGCTGCAAGCTGCTCCGCTTCTGCTGTTACAAATTGTAACGTGCTGGGCTGATTTGCGAAACATGGGTGCAAACTGCCACGGACACTCTCCTTCCTGGCGCTGCTGATGGCGCCTGTGAAAAGGAGATTAACCTTATGTTCCGCACACCCGCTCTCGCCGTCGCAGTGCTGGGCCTTACCCTTGGCGCGTCCATCGCAGAAGCCGGCTGGTCGCGCAAAAGTTCTGTGACTGGACCCAACGGCAATACAGTGAGCCGGTCCGGGTCCGGCTCGTGCTCCGGTGGCTCGTGCAGCGCCAGCCGGACAACGACAGGCCCGTACGGCAACTCTGTCTCTCGTAGCGGCTCGGGCTCGTGCTCGGACGGCACCTGCTCCGGCAGCCGCACGACGACCGGACCCAATGGAAACTCGGTAACGCGCAGCGGCTCCGTCTCGCGCTACTGAGCCTTGTCATCAGACATACCTTAGCGGTGCGCATCGGTTCGATGCGCGCTGCTTTCCTCCCTCGAACCATCGGACCAATGCCATGAAGTCTATTCGATCGGCCCACTGTGTCTCCACCCGGCTCGCGCCCGTTGCGCTGCTGCTTTCTAGTTTCGCTGCGATAGGGTTGGCCATTGCCGTCATGACGACGGCGGCTCCCGCGCAAATGCCCGGCGGCGCCAACAATCCCGCCGTGCAGGCCGCGATGAGCGCCTGCAAGGAGGATCGCGCCATGTTCTGCGCCAGCGTCGCGCCGGGGGGCGGACGCATTGCGCGGTGTCTGATGGATCACACGGATGCCCTGACTCCTCAATGCCGCACGGCGCTCAACGAGGCCCGGGCCGCCATGGGCGCAAGCGCCACTGCTCCCCGTTGAGCGGCAACCTGTCTGACTAGGGCCTGCCTGCAAGAAGCGCTCCTCATGCAAAGGTCTTCAGATGCCCGAGCTGTCTCAACTTATGGTTCACACCCGGCCGGCTGGAAGCGTTGTTCTGGTTGCCGTCATCTTCATCGTGATGGAGTATCTCTATCTCAAGCTTGCATCCCACGATGACGCTTACGACGCACGGGAGGCAGCTGCATCCTTCGGCGTCGCGATTGGCGACATTCTCATGCGCACGTTGACCTCGGGGCTGGCAGCGGCCCCGTTCTTTTTTGTGTACCAGTACAGGCTGCTCGATATCCCGCTGGACCGCGCCTCGAGCTGGATCGCCCTCTTTCTCGGGACCGAGTTCTTCTACTATTGGTTCCATCGGGCCTCCCACCGGGTTCGCTGGCTCTGGGCAACGCATTCCGTTCATCATTCAGCGCAGGCATTCAATCTGACGGCCGCGGTGCGCCTCGGCTGGACCGGAACGATCACGGGGGCCTTCGTTTTCTTTCTGCCCCTGGTCTTGATCGGCTTTCATCCGGTCGCCATCGCCGCGACGCTTGGCTTCGGGCTTCTCTATCAATTCTTCCTGCACACCGCGATCAACGTGAGGCTCGGGCCGCTCGAATGGGTGCTCAATACGCCGGCCCATCACCAAGTGCATCATGCATCCAACGAAGCTTGCCTCGATAAGAACTACGGGTCTGTCCTGATCGTGTTCGATCGCCTGTTTGGAACTTTCGCCAGCGCTCCTGAGGGCGAGAAGCTGCGCTTTGGCCTCAAGGGCCGCGAGCGCGATCTCAATCCTTTCCGGATTGCGCTCGTCGAGTGGGTGCATCTTGTCTCGGATGTTCGCAAAGCCCGCGGCGTTCGTAGCAAGCTCAGGGCACTCTTCGGCACGCCATAGCGAGCAATGACGCGTTCAGGATGGCCTTTCGGCGACGATGCGGCCGTCCTCCATTTCAAGGATGCGATCGAACAGATCCAGGGAGCGGGGATCATGGGTGACGACAGCAACCGCCGCATGGCGCTCCTCTGCAATGTGCTTGAGGAGCTCCATGACCTGCCGGCCCAGCACGCTATCGAGAGCGGCGGTCGGCTCGTCGGCAAGGATGAGGCGCGGGTCGTGAGCCAGGGCTCTGGCGATGGCCACGCGTTGTTGCTGGCCGCCGGAGAGTTGGTGGGGATAGTTGCGGGCACGATCGGAAAGATCCAGGCTGGCAAGCAGATCCATGGACTTTGCCGCAGCCTCCGTGCTCGGCCAGCCGTCGATGATAAGCGCGAGCGAAACATTCTCGAGCGCCGTCAAGAATGGGATCAGATTGGCCTTCTGAAACACGAACCCGATATTCTTGCGCCGATAATCGCGCAGAGCCCGCTCCCCGCCCGCGAGCCGATCAACGGGTCGCCCGTCAAAGAGCACGGCTCCGGATGTCGGCGTGTCGAGAAGTCCGATCTGCATGAGCAGGGTGGTCTTTCCGCATCCCGATGGGCCGAGGATTCCCGTCAGCTCGCCGTGACGCAACTCGGCGGTCACATGGTCGAGGGCGATGACCGGTCCACCGCCGCCGGCGAAGGCCTTGACGACATCGTGCACGGAGACCGCAGCGGAATTCACGCAAGCACCTCCTGAGCGCGGACCTTGAGAGCCCGCGCAATGCCGAACCAGCTTCCGACAATGCAGATAAGGAGCACGCCGAGGAACATGGCAATGAGATCGCCGCCCAGCATCTCGATCCGCCTCGGAAAATTGGGAAAAATGACCTTGGAAAATGCCAGCCCTGTGAAGAATGCGAGGACGCCGATCACGAGCGCCTGCTCCACGATCATCGAAAGAATGAAGCGGTCGCGCGCGCCCAGCAGCTTGAGCATGGCGATCTGGTGCAGCTTCTCGATGGTTGCGCTGTAGATGGTCATGCCGACGACGATGCCGGTGACCGCCAGAAGCAGAATTAGGAAGAAGAGGATCTGCATGCGCAGCCTCCACAATCGTCCGTCGAGCAGGATCTTTCGCTGATCGTCGGCGGTGAGGACGTTGACGTCACCCCAGAGCGCCATCTTTGCGCGCACGTCTTCGAGGTTGGCGCCGGGCTCCAAGGTCGCGATGACGGCCGAGATTCGGGTCGGACGATCCGGATTGACGTTGTCCGCTTTGGCTCGGTCCAGGAGCACCGCTTCGCTGGGGCGCGTATCGGCGATATCCAACGCGTCGGGGATGCTGACGAACACCATGGGATCACCGCTCATGTCGACGACATCGCGGGTGGTGCCAACTACCGTAAAGTCGTCGCGGCCGAGCCGGATCACCGACCCCAGCCGCAGTCCGCTCCGCTCGTCGGCGATCATCTCACCGCGAAGCGCACTCATGAGGCGCCCGGACCTGAGATCGAGCCAGCCACCCCGATCCTTCGGAAAGTCCAATCCGGTGATGGCAAGGCGCGTTTCCTTGCCGATGACGACGATCTGCTGGTTGATCTGCAGGAAGCGTCGCACGGACTGCACGCCGGGGACGCCCTCGACACGGCGATCGAGCAAGGGCGAGACGGCTGATCCATCGGCGAAGGGTCCGACGCGGCCGCCCTGCACGATCCACAAATCGGCGCCGATCTCATCGATCGTGAGCAAGGCGTCGCGCACGATGCCGCGATAGAGGCCGGCAATTCCGATGGCTCCGGTGATGAGAAAACCGACGCTAAGTGCGGCAAGCGCAAAGCGCAGGAAATTGAACCGAATGTCCTTCCAGGCGAGCACATTCATCGCGGATATCTCATGTCGCGATCCGCGCGTAGGGAAAGAGGTTCGCACCTTTGACGATCCGGTCGCCGGGTGAGAGGCCGCGTGTCACCTCGACCATGCCTCCGTAGCCATGACCGACCTGAACGGGGCGCCAGACGGCCCGTTGCGTCCGATCTGCGATCCACACGCCGCTCTGGCCGTCGCTCGAAACGAGATAGTCTTGCGGAACCGCGGTCACGCCCTCTTTGAGCTCGGTTGTCACGATGACCGTTGCCCGCTGTCCGACCGCCCAATGGGATGGGAGCCTGTCGAGGGCAACGTCAATGCGAAACTCTCGCGTCGTTGTATCCACGCTGCGTCCGAGCCGGACGACATGGCCGGGAAAGGCGGTGTCGCCTGTGGAAACGAAGCGCACCTCAACCCGTTGGGTTTCGGCAATCCGTTCCATGGCGGACTCGTCGAAGCGGGCTGAGACCACAAGGGAGTTCGTATCGACGATCTCGAGGATGGCTTGGCCGGGAACGAGGATATCGCCAACGCTCTTGTCGCGGCTGACCACGATGCCGGCGAGCGGAGCGCGCACCGTGCCATCTGCGAGACGGGATTGGATGATGCCCAGACCTGCCGCCTGCGCCTGCTGTTGAGCGCGGCTTCGGTCGATGCTTGCCTGGGCTTGCTGTTGCTGGGCCTCTGCCTGCTCGAAGGCGGTTTTCGACGCGTCAACCTGTGCCTGCGTGCTCACACCGCGCTTTAGGAGCTCTGCCTTGCGCCCATAGTCGGCTCGCGCGTTGGCAAGGACGGCTGTTGCGCTTGCTAGCTGGCGCTCCGCCTCGACCACGGCCGCTTTGGCAGCCTCGCCGTCGAATTGCGATTGGCGGAGCTGCTCCTTGATATCGTCTTGCTCCAGCTCGGCAATGATGTCTCCGACGGCGACCTGGTCGCCTTCCTCGACGTTGATCCGCGTGATACGAGCCTGCACGCGGGCGCTGGCGTTCATCGTCACCTTGGCCTCGATGAGGCCGGGCCCGGTCACCGTTATGGGCATTAAGGAGACTTGCGCCTCGGTGCTGTCCACGGGGATGGGAACGAGATAGCGGACTGCCAGAGCACTCAAGGCCACCAGCAAGGCGATCACGGCAAAGATGCGACGGCGCGGGGGACGCCGTCGCTTGGATGCTTCGCGCAACGTTGCTGGATCGGGCTCGAGGTGCATTGCTCCTTTCATTGTACCGTGCATGCCTTACTCTCCCGGGGGACGTGAAATGAATAGCTGGGGACGTGTGCCGAGGAGCTCGGATTGTTTGGAACGCCCTTCTGGGCTCCTCCTTGGTCAGTCGTGTACGACCACGATAGGTCGGCGCACGATCACGAAGCGGCCGAGGGCAGGCCGGTAAACACGCACATATCTATACCTGGGGGCCACATAGACCGGGGCGGGTCTGACGACCACGACGCGCGGGCCGGTGATGACCACATCGGCTTTGGCTGGCGCGGTCATGAACAACATGGGCGCGGTGGCAAGCACGGAGAGAACAATTGGAAGTCTGGACATCGCCTTACTCCATCGAATGGGCGCGCCTGGCTGTGTTGTGTTGTCCTTGGCGGGGTCAAGGGCAATTCCACCGCTCGTGCCAGGCGCTTGGGGACCACTCTCGGCGTTAGCGAGAATGGGATGAGCACGATGAAGCTCACTCCGCCGTGTTAATGGCGAACGACCAGGGCGGGCTGTTTGTGTTACGTTTTGTAACGGAACCGCAGGGTCAAAAGGGCTCTCAGCGACCGCGCTGGATCCGCAGGACCACGCAAATTCTGCTGCTGTCTCAGCTGCGGAATTTTTGGCGCCTCAAAGCGGATTGACGTGTTGTCCCAACAACGGACATCAAGCACTCGGGTTTAGGCCAGTCCCCGCCGACGCAGTTCATGTCCGCTGCTGGCGGTGCAGCCGACGTACTGCGAGCTTCCCGAAAGGCGCTGATGACCCGAAGCTGCCATGCGGTCGACGTACGACTGCATGACGACCCGCGTCCGCTGGCACCCAAATGCGGGCAGAGACCGCAAACGCAGATTAAGCCGCTGCTAATTCACCTTCCCCCAAAACCTCAACACGCTTCTAGCTGCGCGGGATTTTCCTCAACGCCGCAAACTCTTGCCTAAGCAGGTCCAAAACTATTCGTACTTTGGGCAAGTCGGCTATGCGCTTGTGGCACACGAGGGCAAGTGGCGCGCGGAGAGTCGGCGGAAGCTTGAGTTTGAGTTCCACGAGCTGACCTGGCTGGGTGACGCGATGGCGTGTCTTCAAAAGGATCATCGCGCCGACGCCAGCCTCACACGCCGCGGCTTGCACGGTGTAGTCGTCGGACGTGAAGGTCGGACGGAAGTTCGGGATCTTGGCTGCGAGTTCCGGGCCCGGACTCAACGCTTCATGCTTGCCTGCCCAAGCGATCCAGCTGACATCGCGAAAATCGTAATTGGCGGGAAGGGTCCGGACGTAATCCCTTGTGGCATAAGCACCAACCGGAACCAGCACCTCGTCCAGCGTGCTCAGATCCGGATTGTCAGAGGAACTCTTTCTGAGCGCTATGTCGGCTTCCGCTCGTGAAAGATCGAACACCTCTACGCTGGCTAGTACCTCAAGCACAATGTGCGGATGCTTTTTCTTCAGCGTCTCGGCGAACGGCGCCAGGATGTCGCGCGCGAAGGCGGGCGCGGCCGTCACGCGCACGCGACCGCTCACGGGTGAGTTCTTCGCATCAAGCGAACGGGTGGCCTCGGTGGCCCATTGCGCCATACCTTGGGCAGCAGGGAGCAACTCTCTTCCCCTTTTTGTCAGTGAGATGCCCTGATTTTCGCGCACGAATAGCGGCTCACCGATCTCGACCTCCATCTCAGCAATCCGTCGGCTTAGAGTTGGTTGGCTGACCTTGAGATGTCGCGCAGCGCCGCTCATGCTGCCCGCGTCACAGACGGCGAGAAACATGCGGAGGTCGTCCCATTGCAGTTGCATCTCTACTCCTGCGAGCCTTGCAGCGCCCATGCATATTTGTATGCAGGTATAAGTATTTTGCCAATGGCTATGCATAAACGGTTGGCGCAGATTGGCTGAAGAAATGAGGAAAATCGACCATGCGCCATCGCTTCGGACTCCTGTTCATCGGTACGTTCTCTATCACCATGCTGTCTGCCTGCTCACAGACCTCGCACGAAACGTCGCCTGCCAAGCTCGGCAGTCCTGTTAGCTCATCGGCTATGGAGGCCATGATCGACCAGCCCGGGCCGATCGAGATCAAGACGATTGCGAGTGCGGATTGGATTGCGCCTCTTTCAGGATTACTCAACCTGAAAGATCCGAAAGCCGTTCAGGCGGGGCTCAAAGGTCGCCCAGAGCCGATCCAGATCTATACGCATCTCATCCGGCACCCCACGCGGGGATTTTTCATGGTCGACACAGGCGTTTCGAAACGGCTGGTGGAGGACCCCGCGGGTGTTGGGCTGGGATGGGTGCTGAGAACTTTCGCGCACGTCGAAAAGATGCAGGTCCGGCAGGACACTCTGTCGATTATCGAATCGGAAGGACTTCCCCTCAAAGGCGTCTTTATGACCCATCTCCATCTCGATCATATCTCGGGGATGCCAGACGTTCCAAAGGACACTCCGATTTACACGGGGGCCGGTGAAGCTGAGTATTCGAGCCTTGTCCACATGTTCGTCCAGGGGATGGAAGATCGCTTCTTCAACGGAAGACCCGCACTTAAGGAGTTTCAGTTCTCGAAAGACCCGGACGGCAAACTCGAAGGGGTACTAGATGTCTTCGGTGACGGCTCGCTCTTTGCGATCCAGAGTCCAGGGCATACTCCGGGCCATGTTGCGTTTCTCGCCCGCACGACGACAGGTCCGGTACTCTTGACCGGTGACACTTGCCATACCCGCTGGGGTTGGGAGAACAGTGTCGAACCCGGAAGTTACATCGACGACCGGGAACGCAACCGGAAGAGTCTGCTTGCACTAAAGGCACTGAGTGAGCGTCACCCGAAGATGATCGTAAAATTGGGTCATCAGCCGTGAGCCAGGATTTGCGCCAGCCGCCGTGGGGTTCCAACCTGCAAGCTCTGGGGTGCGACGAGCGTTACGAAGTCCGCTGATCGTCGAAAGCCGGCACCGCATGTGTCGTGCCAAGAAACGCAGGCATGTCTGAATCTGGCCCTTTGTTGCCGAAAAGCATTGGGCAGAGGCGTCCCATTAGCAGACTCTGCCGCGACGGACGTAAGAGGCTCGCATCGACGTGCCACCCACGTCTGCAATGATGTGACTCCCGGAAGTGCTTGTCACTTCGCAGTACGCGGTTCCTGAGCCAGCAAGCACATTGACTTAGCGGCTACCGCTGGTCACTTCTTCAGCGCGGGAGCGGCGGCTGCGCCCGCTGCAGCGGGCTGCATTGCCGTAGGCGTCGCCGCGGTAGTGGTAACCGCTGGCTTCTTCTTGGCCGCCGCCCGCTTTTTCGCCTTGGGCTTTGCGGGAGGGGAGCTGAAAAAGCCGAAGTCGAACAGCGATGACAACGGCATGGTCTCGCTCACGCCACCGGTATAAGCTTGCAGCACGCTCACCTTCGTGCCGACCTTCGCAATCGAGGCCAGGTGTACGATGTGCTCGTTCGTCAGGCGGAAGCAGCCCGACGAATTCGCGCGCCCAACCGTGCGATCGTTGTTAGTGCCATGGATTCGATACACGGTGCTGCCGAGATAGAGCGCGCGCGCGCCTTGCGGGTTCTTGAGGCCGCCCGAGACCGTGAGCGGTAGGCCCGGCACACGCTCGTGCATTTCAGGCGGCGGTGTCCACGACGGCCAGGATGCGATCCGGCTGATGCGCTGCGTGCCGGTCCAGGTGAAGCCCTCGCGGCCGACCGAGATGGGATACTCGTAGGCTTGCTTGTTCGGCAGCACGAAATACAGTTTGCGCGATTGCGTATCGATGATGATGGAGCCAACTTCCTCGCTGCGGTCGAAATAGACGACCGGCGGCGCGGCAGGCGCGATGTCCGGCCGTTCGCCGCCGTCCATATGCTTGGGATAGACAACGGGCTCGGATGTTGCACGGCGCGCTTCGCGCTCAACGCGCTCCGCTTCCTTCATTTGCGCATCATGTTCGGCGACAGAGTCGCTGACGAACTGCGCCTCCGCCGGCCCCGCAATCAGAGCGACGTAGACCACCAAAGCCAGACACGTTGCGCGCAATTCCATAAGCGTTCCGCAACCGGTTGTTCGCTTTAGCCCTGATAAGGCACCTCGCCACCCCTGGGCAAGTCCGATCACATTCCAGCAGGTGAGCGAAAGGTCAACTGTTGCAGTCCAGCCCCATTGCAGCACGGCGAGTTGAGGTCCCCATCCCAATGTTTGGGGAACGTTCGTTTTTTCCAATCGCTAACATAGGCATCTAAGTCCCATGAGCGGTAGTCCATATCTCGCGAGAGCGCAGCAGCTCGGAAGTGAACAACGGATGTGGAGCGACCACCTTAAATAGGAGAAGGCCGCTCCAAGTTTGCCTTCCAGGGCCGAATATCAGTCGCCTCGCTCCACCAAACATACACTTCGCGCGCGATGACGCGGTCGAGAGGCAACGACTGACACCTCGCACTGACGTGAAGCAACAATCCACACCACTACCCGTCATCTCCGGGCGTAGGCCGTGAAAACAAAGTCCTTCTTCTCCACGATCGTGTGGCAAGCAAATCCGCACTTCGCGTCTTGAGCCTGCGGCGGCTCGTCATTCAACGTGTAGGGCCTGAAAGCGTCCGATGCGGTATCATACATGAACGCCCCATAGCCCCATCCGCCGCTGTCAGCGAACCTCTCGCTATCCTTCACCATGAAGTCGACATCGTGGAGATCTCCTGTGACCTGCGGTTGGGATGGCGCCTCATCGTTCGTTTTCGCCTTCCAATGTATTTTGGCCATCTTGGAGCCGTTTGGAAAAGGCTTGCCGTTGCCGGGAATGCCGGCCTTGTAGGCGTCGATCATCGTGGGATTGGCAACGATGACGGCCATCAAATCGCCAGCGTGACTGAGAGCCACGACTTCCCAAGTCTCGTATCCTCTGAACTCGGAAAACCCAAGCCCGTTGGGCACTGCCACCGTGTATTTGTCTTGAGCGGAAATGGCTCTGCCACCAAGAACGGCCATCACGACAGGCGTAATGACAAGAACCCAGTGCGGGATTTTCTTCATCGGAATACTCCCTGACAAAACAACAGGAACCAAGAACACAGACGGGGAAAGCGGTTCAGTGTCGGGCTTCGAGAACGATCTCGAGTTCGATCGGCACTCCCAGAGGCAAGCTCGAAACGCCGAGTACGATCCGCGTCGAGAGTTTGTCCGCGCCAAAAACCTGCTCGAGCAATTCCGACGCTCCGTCCGCAACCCTCGGGTGGTCTCGAAAATCGCCCTCGGTCGCGATGTACACCCCGAGCTTGGGAATGCGTGCCACTCTGTCGAGAGAACCCAGGAACTCCTTGGCCGCTGCAAGTCCATTGAGGCAGGCTGTCACGGCAGCCTGCCGGCCAGCCGCGACAGACACGTCTCCGCCTACGCATCCTAGAACTTGCGGCACTCCGGCGACAACCGGCAGCATTCCACTCAAGAAAACGAGGTTGCCGCTCTGAACGGCCTCGACATAGGCGCCCAGCGGCGTTGGCGGTGAAGGCAGCACGATGCCGAGTTGCTCAAGTCGCTGTTGTGCGCCAGTCAGCGCCTCATCGATCGCTACCATTTGCCCAGATGTGCGCCGCCATCGACGTGCAGCACCTCCCCAGTAATGTGCGGAGCTTCGATGAGGAAGACAACCGCATCGACGATCTCCTGAACGGCGGAGATGCTCGCCATGGGTGAAAGGGTCTTGAGAAAGTCCTTCGGATTATCTTTGTGAAGCGGCGTATCGACGATGCCAGGGGCGACGGTATTAAACCGAATGCCGTCCTTGGCGTATTCCATCGCAAGGCTTCGAGAGGCGGCATCGATGCCGCCCTTGGTGATCATTGATACCGACGCATTAAAGCCCGCAATCGGATGATCGACAAGAGATGTCGTTACACTGACGATGCTGCCGCCGGATTTCTGAGCGAGCATCTGGCGAACTGCAAGCTGCGACAGATGGATAAAGCCATCCACGTTGGTCGCGGTAAGCGTCTTGAAATCTTCGGCCGTGTACTCGACGAAGGCCTTTGCGACGAAAATGCCGGCGTTGTTAACCACCGCATCGATGGAGCCGAAGGTTTTGATAGCCGTATCCGCGACCTTTTGCGTGGTCGCCCGATCGCCGATGTCGCCGTCAACAAGCGCAAGCCGGCTCGATGCCTTGATTTCCGCCGAACGGCTGACGCTGCGCGAGGTGGCGACAACATTATAGCCCCGCTCGATGAACGCATTGACGAGCCCAGCCCCGATACCCTGTGACGCGCCGGTAATCAGGATTGTCTTGTTCTGTTCCATGTTCGCCTCCCTTGGCTGATCGAATTGTCCGTGCCCAAGGAGATACGTCGGAACCTATTTGTCGATAATATGCAAATATCTGTATTCTATTTTCCATTTATGCAACAATTCCATCATGGCGGATCTGAATGACATCGCAGTCTTCGTGAAGGTGGCGCAGCTTGAGAGCTTTACGCGCGCCGCACGCGCACTCGCCATGCCGGTTTCGACCGTCAGTCGCAGGGTTACTTCGCTAGAGGATCAACTTGGCGTCACGCTGCTTCAGCGCACCACGCGCAAGCTCAGCCTGACGGCGCAAGGGCGGGCTTACTTCGGTCAGTGTAGCGAGCCGTTAGCTCAGCTCTCCGAAGCGGAAGGCGCGCTTACTCGCACGCAAAGAATGCCGGAGGGCCTCATGCGGGTCTCCGTGCCAGTCATCTTCGGCCAGGAGCCGTTCTACGAATTCCTATCCCGGTTTCTGAAGAAGTATCCGGGGCTCCGCGTCGACCTTTCAATCAGCAACCAGTTTGTCGATTTGATTGCGGAGAACGTCGATGTCGCGATCCGCTTCGGAGACCTCAAGGATTCTTCGATCATCGCCAAGCGGATCGGGCGGAGTGTTCGCTATCTTGTTGCCTCACCCGCCTACCTCAAGAAGCGGCCTCAGCCGGCCAAACCGGAAGATCTGATCGATCACCACTGCATTCTGCTCAACGGACGAAACAACGAGGCCGAATGGCACCTCGTGAGCGGTCGTAGATCCGTGAAGCTGCAGGTATCGGGTCCGCTTTCAAGCCGTGATTTCCAGTCGGTCAGCGCATTCACCTACAAAGGGCACGGCATAGGTCTACTGCCGTCCACCTACTGCGACGAGCCGATGAAGCGTCGAGAGATTGTCCGCGTTCTCCCGGATTGGGCTTCACCGGAGATCTTCATTCACGCGGTCTATCCGACACGTCGTTTTGTGCCGACCAAGCTGCAGGTATTCCTCGAAGAGTTGCAGGCCTGGAAGAGCCCGCTGTGGCTTCCGCTGGCATGACCATTCGGCTTTTGGAGAACCAAGTGTGCGCCTCGATCGTCCGCCGGACGCGCCAGCCCCGGAGCACTCCATAAGCAACTGAAGAACATATATATTTCAGAACGCTCTTGTTCGCCCTAATCGAACCATTCTACATGTTATAATATCCGGGAGCCGCTGGCCGCTTTGTTTCGCCGGAGGCATGCGGCAGGGTGCCGACGCGCCAGTCACGTCGAAACACACTCTGCTGCGCCGCCACGCACGGGCCTTCTTCACTGTTCATATCGGCTCGAGGATATGGGAGTTCCAGGAATGCGCCTCTTGAGGCGTCGCCAAGGTCTCAGATATTTGGCTCTGCTCGCGCTGGCGGTGCAGTTCACCGCCGTATTTGGCCATGTGCACGCCGCCCCTGTCGCTCCTGCGCGTCTCGCCCTTCAAGCTCGCACATTCTTCGCGCCGGCCTCCAAGACTTGCCTACCCGGATTTCCCGAGCATTCGCATTGCGTCATCTGCGCCGCAATAAACCTTCTCGGCGCATCAGACCTCCCGCAACCGGCCTCCCTGCCGGGCATGTCTCTTCATCTCGCAGACATGCTGACCGGCCACGATGTCGATGCCGTGCCGGATCTCGCAACGTCCTCCTTTGATGCGCGCGGTCCCCCGCACCACGGCTTCGCCTGACACGGCCGGAAATACCCCCACGCCACGACGCAGACGGGGTATTGGCTGGCTGTCCCCTCCAGTTTCCGCGCGTGCTTACCGCTCCAGGATGGATGCGAGCGCCGCGATCAACCGAATTGCGACCCATGGTGAAACCAATGAAAGCAAGCACTCTTTTTGTTGTTCTCAGCATTGCCGCCGCAGCGCCCTCCTTTGCTCACGAAGACCATCGCGAGCTTGGCGCCCATGTCCATGGCCACGGCACGTTGAATATTGCCGTGGAGAAAACGCGTGTTTCGATCGAGCTGGAAGCCCCCGGCATGGACATTGTCGGCTTCGAGCACAGCGCCGAAAGCGCCGAGCAGAAGGCCGCGCTCACGAAAGCAAAGGAGCAGCTCGCCGATCCGCTGGCTCTGTTCAAGGTTCCTGCTGCCGCAGAATGCAAGCTCGCAGATGCCAAGGTCGAACTCGAATCCGGAGGCGAGCACGCGCACGGAAAAGACGACAAGGCGCATGATCATGATCACGACCATGGCGACAAGGACGGCCATGATCATGACGGAAAAAGCGGCCACAACGCCTTCCACGTGACATACGCCCTCGAATGCGCCAAACCCGAAAGCATCACCTCAATTACATTCGATTATTTCAAGGCATTCGCCGGAGCCAAAGAACTGGATGTCAGTGTCGTGACCGAGAAAGCGCAGAACAAGTTCGAGGTCACGCGTGAGAAGCCGGTTCTGGACCTCGCGGGCGCCATATGAGTTCGTTGCCAGCCGTTGAGACTCGGCGCGCCGCACAGTCGCACACACCCCTTGGATCGGACCCCGCCATCGTAAAGATGGCGGACCTTCGCTTTGCGTGGAAAGGGCCGAGCGCCTTTTCCCTCGCCATCCGGGATTTCGTGCTTCCGCCCGCGAAAAGAATGCTGATCGTCGGTCCCTCCGGATCCGGAAAATCGACGTTCCTGAGCCTGCTTGCAGGTATCGTCACCCCCAACGAAGGTCGCGTCGAAATCCTCGGCACAGACACGTCGACGCTGTCCTCCGCCGCGCGAGATCGCTTTCGCGCCGAGCACTTCGGCATCATTTTCCAGATGTTCAACTTGCTGCCGTACGGCTCGGTCATCGACAACGTAGCCCTACCTTTGAGCTTTTCGGCGAAGCGGAGAGCGCGAGCCGAGGCGAAGGGAAGCATCGACGCCGAAGCGCAACGCCTTCTGACCAGCCTCGGGCTCGGCGAAGCGAATTACCGGGACGTTCCCGCCTCCCGTCTGAGCGTCGGCCAGCAGCAACGCGTTGCTGCCGCACGTGCCCTCATTGGCCGCCCCGAAATCATCATTGCCGACGAGCCGACCTCGGCTCTCGACCGAGACCGACAGATTGCGTTCCTGGACCTACTATTTTCCGAGGTTTCCGCCGCAGGCTCGGCTCTCATCATGGTCAGCCATGACGAAACCCTTGGCAGTCGCTTCGACAGCGTCATTCGTTTCGACGATATCGCCTTGGCGGAAAGGGCGGCCACATAATGATCATTCCGCGTCTTGCCCTTCAGTCCCTGCGCAATCGCTCCCTCACCGCCGTGCTGACCGTGCTCGGTATTGCCATCAGCGTCATGCTGCTGCTCGGCGTCGAGAAGGTTCGAACCGGCGCCCGTCAGAGCTTCGCCGACACCATCTCCGGGACCGATCTCATCGTCGGAGCGCGCAGCGGCTCCCTGCAACTGCTGCTCTATTCCGTATTCCGGATCGGCAACGCCACCAACAACGTCACCTGGAAAAGCTATCAGGACATCGCGGAGCAACCCGATGTTGATTGGATCGTTCCTATCTCGCTAGGTGACAGCCATCGCGGCTTCCGCGTTCTCGGCACGACCCCCGAATACTTCGCCCGCTACAAATACCGCCGCGGCCAGCCACTCGCGTTCGCCGCCGGTGCGCAATTCAAGGATCTGTTCGATGTCGTGATCGGCGCCGATGTGGCGACCGCCCTAGGCTACAAGGTCGGCGATCGCATCGTCGTCGCCCATGGCGTCGGCAGCGTGTCGTTCGTCGAGCACGAGGACAAGCCGTTCCGCGTGTCCGGCATCCTCGCCAAGACGGGAACACCGGTCGACAAGACTCTGCACGTGAGCCTGGAGGCGATCGAGGCGATCCACGTAGACTGGCAGAACGGGATGCCCGCGCCGGGAGAAAGCGTCTCGGCCGACGACGTGCGCAAGATGCAGCTCGCACCGAAAGCAATAACCGCCGCGTTTGTGGGCCTCAAATCCAAGCTCGCGACATTCCGCATGCAACGCGCCATCAACGACTACAGCGAGGAACCGCTGTCGGCGATCATTCCGGGAGCCGCCCTGCAGGAGTTGTGGGGCTTGGTTTCGACGGCCGAAACGGCGCTCTCGATCATTTCCGCCATGGTGGTCGCAACTGCGTTGCTCGGCATGGTCACGACGATCCTGACTTCCCTCAACGAGCGGCGCCGCGAAATGGCGATCCTGCGATCCGTCGGAGCCCGGCCCACCACAATTCTTGGCCTGCTCGTTGTCGAAGGCACATTGCTGACGCTCGCGGGCGTGATCCTGGGCACACTTCTGCTCTACATATCTCTTTACGCTCTACGCCCCGTGATCGACCGCGCCTATGGTCTTGACGTGAACATCGGCCTGCCGTCCACGTCGGACCTGACGATCCTGGCCGCGATCGTCCTCGCCGGCATCGTGGCGTCCGTGCTTCCCGCACTCAGGGCCTACCGCCTGTCAGTCGCGGACGGCATGATGATCCGCACCTAGAGAACGAAAAAAGGGAACAGCGACGTGACGCGATCTACTTCAACGGCTTTCGCCGCAGCTCTCGCGATCCTCTTCCTCATCTGTGGGGGCGCCGGCGCGGCGGACGCACCGCTCGCACTCAAGTGGGCGCAGCTCGTTCCCCCGAAAGCCCCCATCGCGCCGAGTTCGCGAACCTTCTTCTCTGGCGTGCCGAGCAAAAGCGACAACGGCGAACCTGCGCCGCCACCGCTGCCGGAAGGCAAGTTCATGTCGATGAAGCGGCGACAGCCCGGAGCCGGCACCCCGCCGGCCGTCGTAACCGAGCTCAACGGCAAGAGCGTGCAGATCGGCGGTTACGTGGTGCCACTGGATTTCGAGGCGACAAGCATCAAGGAATTTCTTCTTGTCCCGTTCGTGGGCGCGTGCATTCACGTCCCACCGCCACCCGCAAACCAGATCATTTATGTGAAGTCGGCGCGCGGCATCGAAATATCGGGCTCGTTCGACCCCGTGAAAGTCACCGGCACGCTCAAGACCGAAACCGCTTTCACAGGCCTCGCCGATGCTGGCTACAGCATCGACGCCGAAGAGATCGAACGCATCACGCCCTGAGGCTAACGCGGATGATCACGACCAGATAAGATGTACAAAGCTTCCGGTCACAGAGCCGATGCGCGATCCGAGCGGACGGCGCCCCTGTTGGCCTGCATTGCGGCAATCGAACAGCGCCGGGCCGGGATCGGAGACAAGCGTCGCATAGTGGAACTCGTGTCCAGCCCATTCCGTCCCCTGCGCACCCAGGGCGCAATCGCTAAGAAGCCGGACATCGCGATAGCCGAGATGCAGTCGCCGTTCCGCAAACGACGTCTCAGCCTTGAGCAATCCGAGCATCTGATGCCGCTCCCCACTGGCGTCGCGAAGCCCCTCGCCCAGAACCATGTATCCCCCGCACTCGCCGTGAATGGGAACGGATCTGGCGGCGAGGCGCGCGACCCCGTCCTTGAACCGAAGCGCGTTCGCAAGTCTGCCGGCGTGCAACTCCGGATAGCCGCCCGGAAGCCAGACGGCATCGGCCGCCGGATCCGGCGCCTCGTCGGCCAGCGGCGAGAACGGAATGATCTCGGCGCCGCGCTGGCGCCAGCTCAGAAGCAGGTGGTTGTAGGTGAAGGAAAACGCCTCGTCCTGGGCAAGCGCGATACGTGAACCCGGAGGGCTCGGAGGCGCCCGCAACGTCGTTGAAGCGATAGCGGAAAACGAAGGTTTCGCCGCAAGTGACAGCAGCGCATCGATGTCGATCGCGTCCAAGAACACGTCGGCCAATACGGATAGCCGCTCCGTCTCGCCCATCTCGACCGCCTGAACCAGACCGAGATGGCGCTCGGGTATCTCGAATCCCTTATGGCGCGGAATGGATCCCACCACCTTGATGCCGAGGCGCTCGAATGCCGGCAGGATCAACGCGGCATGTCGCGCTCCCGCCACGCGATTGAGGATGACACCCGCAACGCGAACGTCTGAGCGATAATTCGCGCATCCTGCTGCAAGCGCCGCCGCAGTCTCCGTCTGGCCTTGCACGTCGATGACGAGCACCACCGGCCATCCGGTCAAGGCCGCAAGATCGGCGGTCGAGGCGCGGCCCGATTTGCCGTCATCGTCCACACCATCGAACAGCCCCATGACGCCTTCCGCAACCGCGACATCGGCGCCGACGGACGCGTCGGCAACCAACGCGCGCAGCGCGGGCGCCGGCATCGCCCAGGTATCGAGATTGAAGCAAGGTCGCTCTGCCGCGAGTTGATGATGCCCGGGATCGATGTAATCCGGCCCCGTCTTGAACGGCTGAGGGATCAGGCCACGACGCTTCAAGGCAGCAAGCAGGCCAAGCGTGACCGTCGATTTGCCGGCCCCCGAATGCGTAGCGGCCACAATAAAGCCGGGCGGAAATTGCGACGTCATGCAGCTATCATCCCCACTCTCGAAACCGGCGGCGATAGTCTGGGCTGTAAAGCGCGCTGTTGCGGAACTCGCTAATGCCGAGCACACGCCCGACCACGATCAGCGCGGTTCGATCCACGGCCGCTTCCTGAACCTGCGCCGCAATCGTTGAGAGTGTCCCCACGATGATCTTCTCTTCCGGCCATGACGCACGCGCCACAACCGCTGCCGGGCACTCCGCGCCGTAAAATGGCATGAGCTCATCCACGACCTTGCCGATGACATGGATGGAAAGATGAATGGCCATCGTCGCCTTCGCGGCCCCGAGCACGGCAAGCGTTTCGGAATCCGGCATCGCAGATGCTCGTCCACCACCCGTTCGCGTAAGCACGACCGACTGCGCCACCTCAGGAAGCGTCAGCTCCTGCCCGAGCGCTGCAGCAGCGGCAGCAAAGGCAGGGACACCCGGAGTGAGCGTAAACGGAATGCCAAGCTCATCAAGGCGTCGCAACTGCTCGCCGAGCGCGCTCCAGATCGAGAGATCGCCCGAATGCAGCCGCGCAACGTCTTCTCCCGCCTCGGTTGCCCTTTGCATCTCGGCCACGATCTCGTCGAGGGACATCGGCGCCGTATCGACGATGCGCGCGCCTGCCGGACAATGCGCAAGCAAACCCTTGGGCACCAGAGAACCCGCGTAGAGGCATACGGGGCAACGCGCAATCAGGTCGCGCCCGCGGACTGTAATCAGATCCGCCGCCCCAGGTCCGGCTCCAATGAAGTGAATGGTCACGGCTGTTCTTCCTGCTCTTGAAGAGGTCCATCTCCTTCCGCAAGCGCGCATGTCACGGTAGCGGTCGCGATCCGCGCACCGAGCAGACGCGCGTTGCGCCCGGCAGCAATCAGGGCCGACGCCTCGGCGACCGACGCAATCCCGGCGAGGCGACGCACACGCTCGGAGGGGGACATCACCTCTCCCATCACGCTCTCGAGATGCTCCTTCGAATACGAGCGAAGCGGCAGGCCGCGTCTGAGAGCAAGGATGAGAAGCGACGGCTCCTCGGCTTTGGAAGAAACGGTCGCGAGCACAGAGATATTCGCGCAAGACACACCGACTGTGTCTTGCGCGAGCGTGAGCGCCTGCTCGATCTCATCTACCGGCGTCCCACGCCGGCAACCGATGCCTGCTGCAATCATGGCTTGCTCACACGCCAGTGAACGATAGGAAGCGCCGGCTTCCATGCCGTCATGCCGCCGAGCGGCTCCGCACGTTCGACGCTGAGGCGCACGAGCTCCCCACCAAACTTGCCCGCAAGCCCAATCAGCATCGCCTCGGATTCGAGCGACACTGCATTTGCGACCAGCCGCCCTCCGGATTTCAGCGCCGACCAGGCCGCGTCGAACATGCCAGGATCGTTTAGGCCGCCGCCGATAAACACGGCATCAGGCCGATCCAGATCCTCGAACGCGGCGGGAGCCTTACCTGTCACGATCCGAAGATCGGGCGCACCGAGCACGGCAGCATTCCGCGCCGCCCGCTCGGCCCGATCGCCCCGCTCTTCGATGCCGACAGCACGCATCGAGCGATGCCGAAGCAGCCATTCGATTGCAATAGATCCCGCGCCTAACCCGATATCCCACAACAACTCACCTTGCCTCGGCGCAAGCGAGGAGAGCGTGACGGCGCGAATTTCGCGTTTCGTCAGTTGACCATCATGCTCGAAGAGGGCGTCGTCCAATCCCGCCGCCAGACCGATCGCCTGCGCACCGGCCTCTGCCGACACCTCAATGCCTACGAGATTGAGCGGATCGATATGCGAAAGCGAGAAAGCGGCTGCGCGCGTGCGCCGAACGCGCTCGCGTGGACCACCCAGCGCCTCGAGCACGACGATCTCGGACGCACCCATACCTCGCGCGTTGAGCAGGGCCGCAAGCTTGCCCGGCGTCTCGCCGTCCCACGACAGCGCGAGAATACGGGCGCCGGGTTGCAGATGGCGAACAATACCTTCAAGCGGGCGCCCGTGTAGCGTCACAAGCGACGTATCCTGCAACGACCACCGAAGCCGCGCCGCGGCGAGGCTGAATGAGGAAGGCTGCGGCAGGCACAGCGTCTCGTCACCGGGAAACAGCGCTGCGATCTGTGTGCCGATGCCATAGAAAAACGGATCGCCGCTCGCGAGCACGACGACGGAGCGCCCTCGCATCTTTTCGAGTTGCCGCCACGCTTCGCTGAGCGGGCTTGGCCACGGCCAAGGCTTGCCGCGAATGGCCTCACGCACAAGATCGAGATGCCGGCTTCCGCCGATTACGACCTCCGCGCGCTCGATGAGAAGCCGTGCCGTCGGCGAAAGCGCGTCGAGGCCATCTTCGCCGAATCCGATGATGGACAACCAGCGCCGAGGCGTGCAAGTTGCGGCCTGTTCGCTTTCAGGTTTGTCGTCAATGCGCATCTTGATCCTCGGAGGCACGTCGGAAGCATCCGAGCTTGTCCGCCGCATCGCGGGCGACGGAAGGCTTCATCCGACCCTGTCCCTCGCCGGCCGCACGGCAAACGCGCCTCCGAGCGGCATCGAGACCCGAGTCGGCGGCTTCGGCGGCGTGGACGGGCTCGTAGCCTGGCTTCAGCACAACCAAACGCAAGCCGTAGTCGATGCGACGCATCCCTTCGCAGCGCGCATCTCCGCCAATTCTCAAGCCGCAACAACCCGCCTCGGCCTTCCCGTTTGCACCGTCGTGCGTCCTGAATGGGAAGCCACCGCTAGCGACCGCTGGACCAATGTCCCAGATGCTGAAGCCGCCGCTCAGGCTCTCGGCCCAGACCCACGCCGCGTGTTCCTCAGCATCGGCCGCCAAAGCCTCGCGGCATTTTCCGCAGCGCCGCGGCACACCTACCTGATCCGCAGCATCGAGGCGCCCGACAGCGCGAGCCTTCCCCCGAAGGTTGATCTCATCGCAGCCCGTGGCCCGTTCGACCGCGCGAGTGAAGCGGCTCTGCTGCGCGACAACGGCATCGACGTTCTTGTTTCCAAGAACTCCGGAGGCACGGCGACCTATCCAAAAATCGAAGCGGCGCGCGACTTGGAGCTTCCCGTGATCATGATCAGCCGCCCACATAAGGCACGGGGAACTACCGTCGTCACGGCCGCCGAAGCCCATGCATGGTTGATTGCGCATCATGACGCGCGCACCCGCTCGGAGCGGGGCGTGTAAACCCACGGAATTTCATCAGCGCGCTCGATCAGCCGGGTCTGGCTCGACCCCACGATAACGAGCGTGCGCATATCGGCGTTGGTGTGATCCGCCGCACCCAACGTCGTGATGTCGAGCCCCGCCTCGCTGCTGCCCGCCGCCCGCACGAACAGCACGACGGTTTCCGCAGGCTTACAACGCCGCAGCAGATCGAAGGCCCGACCTAGCTGCTCTGGTCGCGCGCGCGAAGCCGGATTGTAGATGGCGATTGCGAAATCGCCCTCGGCCGCGGCCGTGAGGCGCCGCTCGATCGTCGCCCACGATTTGAGATTGTCGGACAGAGAAATCGCGCAAAAATCTCCGCCGAGCGGCGCTCCCGCCAGTGCCGCAGCCGCCAGCATCGCGGTGATGCCTGGCTCGACACGCACGTCGAGTGTGCGCCAGCCAGGCTCCCCATATTCGAGCGCTTCGAAAACCGCCGCCGCCATCGCAAACACACCGGGATCGCCCCCGGACACGACGACCACGCGCCGCCCTTCCGCCGCGAGCGACAAAGCCACGCGCGCCCGTTCGATCTCGACGCGGTTGTCGGACGCGTGGCGCCGCTGATGGGGTCCGGCCGGCGGCAGGCGATCGACATACGTAAAATAACCGACGACGTCCGTCGCCTCTTCGAGTGCCTTCAACACCGAGGGAGTCGCAAAATCGGTGCCCGATGGGCCTAATCCAACAACTGTCAGCTTGCCGGTCATATCTTACGCCCCTCGCCCGGCACGATGATCATCGCGAAGTAGGGTCCGACGTCTGCCGAGAGATCCGCGAGCGGCAGGATACGCTCCTCCGGCATCGTGCCGCGCTCCACATAGATCGCCCGCGCGAGAAGCCCGGCGGCAGAGATTGCGCTCCTGACTTTTGCGAGGTTCCGTCCCACCTTCATGATCACCGCGGCATTCGACGCCTTTAGACGCTCCGTCAACACATGCTCATCGAGCGTGCCGGGTAGAACCGTGAGGATGTCGTCACCCCAGGTAATCGGCGTATTGGCACGCGTCCAGCACCCCGACATGCCGGTGACACCGGGAACCACCTCAACCGGATGGCGCTCGTCCAGCCGCCGCCACATGTGCATGAACGAGCCATAGAAGAACGGATCGCCTTCGGCGAGCAGGCCGACCGAGCGCTTATTGCTCAAGTGCTCCTCGATGGTGGCCGCAGTGGCGGCATAAAATTCAGCGATCTGGGATTGATAATCGTCGTGCTCGACGGGAATCTCATCCGTCACGGGATATTCAAGTCGCAACTCCTCGCGCCCATCCGCCACAAGCGCACTCACGATGCTTCGCGCATTTCCCTTGCGGCCCCGCTTTGCGAAATAGGCAAGCACATCGACGCTGCGCACGAGCCCCGCGGCTCTGAGCGTCAACAGCCGAACATCGCCGGGCCCGACACCGATCCCATAGAGCGTGCCGCCCACAGCCAAGCCGGCAAGATGATCGAGATCGCTCATTCGGCCTCGCTTGCCAGTGCGTTGATCGCGGCCACTGTCATCGCGCTTCCGCCCTTGCGTCCCTTGACGATGACATACGCGCAGCGCCCGTCCTCGGCGAGCGCCTCCTTGGATTCCACCGCACCGACAAACCCAACCGGAATACCAATGATGGCTGCCGGCAGCGGCGCGCCTTCGTCCAGCATTTCGAGCAAGCGGAACAGCGCCGTCGGAGCATTCCCGATGGCAACGATCGATCCAGCGAGCCGCGGACGCCACAACTCCAGCGCCGCCGCCGAGCGCGTCGTCCCGAGTTTCTCGGCGAGCCCCGGAACAGAAGGATCGTCGAGCGTACATACGATCTCGTTGTTCGCAGGAAGACGGCTACGCGTGATTCCCTGCGCGATCATCTTGGCGTCGCAGAAAATCGGCGCTCCGGCGCGAAGCGCAGCGTGCCCCTTGGCAACGAAATCGTCGGACATGACAATGTCGGACGCGATCTCGACCATCCCCGAGGCATGGATCATGCGGACGGCAACCTTCTCGGCGTGTCCGCTGAAATTCCGAAGATCGGCCTCTTCGCGGATCATCGCAAAAGACTTCCGATAGATCTCGGCTCCATCGCTGATATAGGAGCGCTTGGTGAGCATGGTGCTGGTATTCCTAGACGACGCGCCGGAGCGCGACCAAATTCTGAATATTGTCAGGCGAGATGTGGCCAACCGTTGAGCCGTTGACGGTGCCGTTACGAACGACTCGGAACTGTCCGCTCTCGCCGACAAGAACAAGATCCGCCGGCTTGGACCGCGCACAGCCCTTGCTGCATCCCGACACATGAGCGGAGGCACATCCGATTTGCCTGAGCAGTGGCGCCAAGGCGCGTGCCGCGGCCCGCGTGTCTACAGACGCGGACGCACAGGCCGGCAAACCGGGACATGCGTCGATGGCCAGCAGCGGTTCATCTGAATCGACCAGAAAGCCATGAGCACCGGCAAAAACGCTGAGATGTTGCGCGGCCTGCTGATCAGGAACGGGTACATAGAACGAGCGCCACGGCGAGACACGAAACTCTGGAGCCCCGACCGCGATTGCGCGCTCCGCCACCGCAAGCAGATCCTCCGCTTCGACACGACCGAATGGCGCCGCGAAACCCACAACCGCCGATCCGGCATCGAGCACGATCTCGCCGAGCGTTTTTTGGGTGTTCGTCCGCGCGAATTTGAGCGCACCCGCCGGCTCGCCGAACCCTTCCACGGCACGCTCAAGCGCACGCGCGACGTCCTCCGGAACCTCAGCCATGCGCACGTCGCCAAACTCTTCGGTCAATGCGACGAACACATCGATAAGACAATCCACCGCCGAAAGCACCTGCTCCGGCTCAACCAGCCGCAACCACAGACCCCCCTCGGCCCGATCGATCCCGATCGCAACCCCCGGCTGGTCCGCAGAACCAACGGCACGAATACGGATGTCGGCTCGCTCGCCATCCAGCGAGAAGCATCCGCCACCATCCACGATGAAACCGAACTTTCCAGAAAGCCGGAACCCGCCCCCGCCAGCCCTGCCCGACAGCATCTCTTCCAACGCGCGTGCAAGCGCACGAACATCCATCACTTCGGCGGGATCAAGCCCCGTAAGCGGATTGACCATAACGTTACGGGCCGCTTCCGCAGCCTCTGTTTCATCCGCCAGCCCCAGGCGATCGAGATCCGAGACCAAAGCCGGAAAGCTTTCGGGCGTCAGGCCGCGCATCTGAACGTTCGCGCGCCGCGTCAGATCGATGAGGCCATTGCCATACAGCCGCGCGAGCTTGGCGATCTCCGCAAGATCGGTTGCGAGCAGGCGGCCACCGCGCGGGCGAATACGCACGATCTGTCCATCACCCGTTTCCATCGGGCGCCGAACGCCGGGGCACCACCCCTTTTTGAAGCTTTGACGCTGGGCGCTCATGGGACAATCCGAGCCTCACCCGCCGCAGATTTCACGGTATGTTGCAGAGCCCCCGCAAGTTCGCCATGCACGGCGTTTCGATGCGGCGTCCACAAACGTCTGGCGATTGCGTCTTCCAGCCTCAGAACGATCGCGCGCACTGCCGCTGGATTGGCTTCGAGAAGCGCCGCCAGAACGTTGTCATCAGCGATATACGCCTCATGCACGCTTTCGAACAGGTGATTTGAAACAAGCGGCGCCGACACGGCGAACGCATAGAGCGCATCGACCGCTTGCGCGACCTCGGACACACCCCGATGGCCATGATTAAGCATACCGGCGATCCATCGCGGGTTGGTCAGCCGCCCCCGCACGATCCGCACGATCTCGGCCTCAACCGTTCGCACCACGGGCGCATCCGGCTTGCTGGTGTCGAGATGGTAAAGACTTGGGGACCGGCCGATCTCCGCCGCCGCCGCGGCAAAGCCACCGACGAAATCAGCAACCCCATCACCATCCAGGAGATCGCGCTCCCGGTCGTCCTGCGGATGCACAAGCGCATCGATCGCGGCCAGTCGTTCCGCGAACTGCTGCGCGGCCGGTTGCGGCTGTTCATCACCGCCGTAGGCATGGGTAGAAGCCGCGAGATAGGCCTGCGCGATATCCGCGCGCGTGGCCCCGTCCCGGTCGAGAATAGCTTCCGCCGCACCAGCACCATAGGCGCCCGGCGCATTGCCAAAGATGCGGACGAGATCGCGCCCCGCGCGGTGTTCGGCCGCGAGAGGGTTCCACTCATCCGGTTCGTCCTGCGCGCCGACGCGGCGAACCGCGAGTTCCAGAAGCGCGATCTGCGCCGGGAAGATGTCGCGAAACGAGCCCGAGATCCTGAGCGTGACGTCGATCCGCGGTCGGTCCATCTTGGCAAGCGGAATGACCTCGATCCCGATTACCCGGTTGGAAGCCGGATCCCACTGCGGGCGAACGCCGAGATAAGCGAGCGCCTGCGCGATGTCGTCACCGCCCGTTCTGAGCGACGCCGAAGCCCACAGGTCGACCATCACCGAGCGAGGATGCTCACCGTGATCCTGCATATAGCGGCGCACCACCTCCTCGGCCGCGCGTGCACCGACGATTGTCGCAACGCGCGTCGGGATCGCGCGCGGATCGGTCGAGGTCAGGTTGCGGCCCGTCGGCAGAACGTCACGGCGTCCGCGCGTTGGCGCTCCGGACGGTCCCGGCGCGACACGTCGGCCGTCGAGAGCGGCAAGCAACCCATCCCGCTCACTCCTTGCGCAAACCTCGATCAGATCCGTGATCGCGTCCTTGCCGGCCGCACCCTGCGAGGCAACGAGCGAGCCCGAAATCGCATCCGAAAGGCTGCGCGAGGCTTCGTCCGAAGGACGGCAACCGAAGATGTGCAGGCTATCGCGGATCGAGAGATCTTTGATGTCGCAAAGTTGCGCGTCGAGTTTTGCGATCTGCTCGCGCGGCGGTTCACTCCGTGCGAGGCCGCAATCCGCGGCCAAACCGGATCGCCACGCCCGCTCCAGGATCTCCCGTTCGAGAAGCGCTTGCCGCCGCGCATCGACGCCGTCGGCATCCGCGTATTCCTCGATCAGACCTTCGAGTTCACCGAGCGGACCATGCAAACCTGCTTCGCAGAGCGGCGGCGTTAGATGGCCGATCGTAACGGCAGCAATCCGCCGCTTGGCCTGCACCGCTTCCGCCGGATTGTTGACGATGAAGGGGTAGATGACCGGCACGGGACCCAGCGCGGCCTCCGGGAAACAGCTTTGAGAAAGCGCAATTGCCTTGCCGGGCAGCCATTCGAGCGTTCCGTGCGTACCGAGATGCACGAGCGCGTCTATCTTCTCCTGCTCTCTGAGCCAGGCATAGAGTGCTATGTAGCCGTGTCGCGGCGGAACCGATGTATCATGATAGCCGGATTTCCTGTCCCCGCTCGAACCGCGATCCGGCTGCAGCACCACGACGACATTACCTGCCCGAACGCAACGAAATCGGAAGTTTCCGTTCGAGCAGGACGGATCCTGCTCCGGCTCGCCCCACGTGGCGGTGATGGCCTCTCCAACACGCATCGGCAAAGCCGCCAGCCACCGCCGATACTCGGAAATGGAAACGTCGACGGTATCCGACGCCGAGAGCCCCGACAGCGACGCAATGATCATCTCGCCCGAGGGAAGCTCTGCACCGACGCGGTAGCCGGCGCTCCCCAAGGCATCGAGGATAGCCGTCGCGCTTTGCGGCGTATCGAGACCGCAGGCATATCCCGTACGCCCCTCGCGCCCCGGATAGTCCGAAAGCATGATCGCGAGCCGGCGAGATGCGGCAGGCGTGCGCCGAAGCCTAGCCCATGCCGCAGCGAGATCGGTCACATAAGCAATGCGATCTTCGTGCGGCGCATGAACCTGCACCGCATACTCGAGATCCGCGTCGAACGGCAGCTCCGCCTTGAACGACACGGCGCGCGTGAATATCCGGCCGTCCAGCTCCGGCAGCACGACATTCATCGCAAGGTCGGTCGCCGAAAGTCCGCGAGGCGACGCGTCCCACGCTGCGCTTTTGTGGCCAGCGAGCGCGACCTGCAAGACGGCGCAATCGGCCTGATCGAGCACCGTCGTATCGTCCCCCCGCATCGCCGAGAATGCTGTTGCATTGAGAATGACGGCAGGCTGCATCCGCTCAATGAACGCGGACAGAGCGATGGCAACCTCGGGATCTTTGAGGCTCGTGACAGCGATCCCGACCGCATCCAAGCCTTTGTCTCGTAACACGGCGAGCAAACGCGTGATCGGCGCAATGTCCGCCGCAAGCAAGCTCGACTTGTAGAACAAAACCAATGCCGCCGACCGGCCGGACGCACCGACCGCATAGTGCGCGAGCGGAACGGCATCACCGGTTTCCGAAAGCGCCATGATCGGCCCAAGTTCAACCGGCTCTACCGGACTGGCGTTGACGACATCGCGCCCCATCAAGCGCGCAGCGAGGCGCAAGATGCCGGCAGCGTTCTGCGCACCACCCTCGCGGAAATAGCGCTCGAACAGCGCGCGAGACTCTTCATCCACGGTAGAAAGCGCGACGAGGCGGGGATCGGGCCGGTCATCACCCGGCAGCGCCACAAGCAGCACGCCGCGCCGCGCGGCCAGCGCAGCAAGGCGCTCGAAACCATAGCGCCAATAATCGAGCCCACCGAGGCTCCGCACGATGACGATCTTGGCGTGCGCGGCGACGCTGTCGACATAGAGATCGACCGACATCGGGTGACGAAGCTTCTTGAGGCTTGCGAGCCTCACCGTCGGATAACGACCATTTCCCGCGCGCCAGGCCGCCGCCATCGCCGAGAGATCGCTATCGCTGAACGAAAGACAAACAACGTCAGCCGGCGTTTGCCCAAGATCGATCGCAGCTTCCGCTTCATCGAGCGTCTCTGAATCGATAGCGAGCAGATGCATCGGCGATGCGCCTAGGTTCCGGCAATCGACTGCGCAATGGCTTCGCGGTCGAGGCCCTTTTGCCCGATGACGACGAGGCGGCCTTGCCGGCTCTCACCGGTATTCCACGCCCGATCGAATTGATGTTGCAAGCGCGAGCCGACACCCTGGATGAGGAGACGCATCGGCTTGCCCTTCACTTCAGCAAATCCTTTGACGCGCAGAATGTCGTGCGCATCCGCCGCCTTCTTGACGCGTTCGATCAGATCACCCGGCTGGTCGAGCTGCGGGATATCGACGATAAATGTTTCGAAGTCGTCGTGGTCGTGACCTTCTTCCTGATCGTGATGCGACGACCGCTGAGCGAGATCCGTTTCAGCCGCGGCACCGAGCCCGAGTAGAACCGCGCTATCGATCTCGCCGCCCTTGGCCTCGACGATCTTGACCGCACGCGGCACCACAGCCTTGATCTCGCCCACAACCCGGCCGCGGTCGTCACCAGTCATCAGATCGGTCTTATTGAGAACGATGAGATCGGCACACAGCAGCTGATCCTCGTAGACCTCCTCCAGCGGATTGTCGTGATCGATCGAGGCATCTTCCTGGCGCTGACTTAGAAGCGCATCCGGATCGTCGGCAAAGCGTCCGGCAGCGACAGCAGCACCGTCAACCACCGCGATCACGCCATCGACCGTCACCCGCGATGCGATCGCCGGCCAGTTGAACGCCTGCACCAACGGCTTCGGCAATGCGAGGCCCGAGGTTTCAATCAGGATGTGCTCCGGCGGCTCCGGCAAATTCAAAAGCTGTTCGATCGCAGGAACGAAATCATCGGCAACCGTGCAGCAGATGCAGCCATTCGAAAGCTCGACGATGCGATCCTCGGTGCAGTCCGACGCACCGCATCCCTTCAGGATCTCGCCGTCGATACCGACATCGCCGAACTCGTTGACAATGACGGCAAGCCGACGCCCGGACGAATTCTGAAGGATGTGCCGCACCAGCGTCGTCTTGCCCGCACCGAGGAAGCCGGTGATCACGCTGCACGGCACTTTTGCCAAGGTCTTCATGTCGTTTGCTGTTCCTGAATATCGAAGCCAAGCGGAGGAATTCGCGCGACCACGCCCTTGCGGAAAGACGCAGGCCGCTCCTTCCAGGGCACAATTCCATTCTCGGAGCGCTGATACGACAGCGCCGCCTCGACGATCTCGTCGAGGTGATCCGCCGTCGTGAGATCGCCGACGAGATACGTCCACTTGCCGGCACCCACCATCGCGACCGTCGCCGGACGCTTGCAGACGGCCAGACACTCGACCGGCGTTACGGCGACCCCCTCGGCCGAGGCGGCAGCAAACTTGTCCCGCAGCGCATCGACGAGCGCCAAGCCGGGCGAGCCTTCGCCTTCAGCCTGACCACGGCAAGAGACGCAGACAAAAATCGTCATCGCGGACTGATCCATCGCGCGCTCCTGCACCGGTCTAATCCGTTCGGCGCGAATGTTCACCGCGCTGCCAAAGCCACCCCACGCCCAATCCCGTGAGCGCCCACAGGATCGCGTGCGTCACGAGAGAGGCAGAGGCGAAACGAGCGGCCAGCTCAGCCGGCACGCGGCTCGCCTCGAAGTGGTGAGGATGCGGCGCACCGACAATATGAGGCGCGACCAGCAGAACCACCGCAATGGCCTTGAGCCACATGGCACTCGTCTGGAAGAAAAGCCAAAGCGCCAACGCCGTCGCGGCCGCCGTCCCAAGCCACCAGACCTGTCGCTCCACGAGCCCAGCCGCCTGCATCCCCGGCAATTCCGGCGCAAGGCCGAGCGCGGGCGCGAGCCCGGTCACGACAAAGCCCGCCGCCGCCCAGCTCAACGCTTTGGACGTGTCGATACGGCCATCCGCAAACAAGAGCCCGCCCAGCATCAGTAAGGCGAACCCGATCGCCGTCGCGACTGTCGCGGTGGTTGTATAGAACGTGCGTTCGAAGCCGTCGGCAGGTTGCCAACCGTCGTGCTCATGCCCACCAGCCCCTGCATCATCATGGGTGGAATGCACGAGAACGAGACGCGCAACGCCGCTTTCGAACGCCAACCGGTCACGCGACATCGGAGCGGGGTTAAACGCTGTTTCGAATTTCTCCGCCGCGAGGATCAATGGCGTTGTTGTGAAATGCTGAACCAGGGCCACGAGCAGCCCAGCAGCAAAGCCGGCCAGAAGGCCGACCGACAGAACACGGGTTATCACGGTTGAACTCGCTCAGTGGCAGGGAAAGCTGAGAGCGTGACGCGTGTCGTGGCCGGCGTTGTGAATGGTGTCGGAGTGGGCAAACCCCGCGGTCAGAACAAGACCTGCACCGATTGCAAACGCCATCAAAGCAACGCGAAGGCGTTCGGCCTTGTCGGCGACGGGTGCGAGAACGGCGGTATTCGCTTGCGAATTCATGGAAACCTCTCCTTGGCCACCCCACCGGGGCCGTTGAGCATCTGGACCGTGACGGCCGGTCTCCTGGCTTACGGCTCTTGCGCGTTCGGCAACCTTCCCGGTTTCCCAGTGGTTACTATTGCCGTTCGCTCGCCGACTACAGTTGCGGGGGCAGCTGCGGAGGCCTCCATTACGGAGTAACCGCATTCCCGTTCAATCCCCAAAGGGGAACCGTCACGCGGACAGTTAAGGGGTAACCGCGCTCTGGCGTCAATGGCATTTCGGAGGCCAGAAGCTGACGAGGCGTCACACCGGCCTTTCCGCCGCCCCGCGCCATGTTGCATAAGAGGCGACGACGAACATGAAGGAGCGCCCCATGAAAGCCGCCGCAACCGACGATACTGCCCGCCACAAGGAAAAGATGGCGAACCGCAAGGCGGTGCAGGATGCCGAGGTTGCTTCTAAGACGATCGAGAAGGGCCTGCTCATCGTTCACACCGGTAAGGGAAAGGGAAAATCGACGGCCGCATGGGGCCTTCTTTTGCGCGCACTCGGCCGCGGGCTCAAAGTCGGTGTCGTACAATTCGGCAAGGGCGCTTGGGAAACCGGAGAGCGCAAGGCCGTAGAGGCCTTCGGCGACCAGGTTGTTTGGCACACGCTCGGAGAAGGTTTCACCTGGGAAACGCAAGACAGAGAGCGTGACGTCGCGGCTGCCCGTGAAGCTTGGCAGATTGCGCAAAAGCTCATGGACGACCCGGCCATCCGGCTCGTAATTCTCGATGAGCTAAACATCTCGCTCCGCTACGACCACCTCGATCTGCCGGAGGTCGTGGCCGCCCTAAAGAAGCGCCGCGGCGATCTCCACGTTGTCGTGACCGGCCGCAACGCCAAGCCCGAATTGATCGAAGCCGCCGATCTCGTGACTGAAATGGGCCTCGTGAAGCACCACTTCGCTGCCGGAGTGAAGGCTCAGGAGGGCATCGAGTTCTGACCCTCATGAAAGCGATCATGCTTCAAGGCACCGGCTCGGATGTCGGAAAATCACTGCTGGTCGCAGGACTGTGTCGCGCGTTTTCCAATCGCGGCCTCCGGGTTCGTCCATTCAAGCCGCAGAACATGTCGAACAACGCCGCCGTGACCACGGACGGCGGCGAGATCGGGCGTGCGCAAGCCCTGCAGGCGCGCGCAGCCAGGGTCGCGCCGACGGCTCACATGAACCCGGTGCTCTTGAAGCCGCAAAGCAACATTGGCGCTCAGGTCGTGGTTCAAGGACGCGTCGTGGGAACCTCCAAAGCCCGCGATTTCCAGTCCATGAAGCCCCGTCTCATGGCGTCCGTGCTCGAAAGCTTCCACAAGCTCGGAGAAGAAGCTGACATCGTCGTCGTCGAGGGCGCAGGATCGGCATCCGAGATCAATCTACGCACTGGCGACATTGCCAACATGGGGTTCGCGCAAGCGGCAAACGTACCGGTGATCCTGGTCGGCGACATCGACCGCGGCGGCGTTATCGCAAGTCTCGTCGGCACGAAAACCGTCATCACGCCCGACGATGCCGCGAGGATCGCCGGCTTCATCGTGAACAAATTCCGCGGTGACCCCGCGCTCTTCGGAGCTGGCATGTCCGATATCGAGCGCCTGACGGGATGGGCCTCGTTCGGCCTGGTGCCGTACTTTTCGAATGCCAACCGACTGCCCGCCGAAGACGCGCTCGCGCTGGCCGCGCCGCAAAAGGCATCACGAAGCGGCCACGTCCAAATCGCTGTTCTCGCTTATCCGCGCATATCGAATTTCGACGATTTCGATCCGTTGCGCCTCGAGCCCGGCGTCGACCTCAAGTTCCTCCATCCCGGCTCACCCATTCCCGGCACCGCAACGCTGGTGATCCTGCCTGGATCAAAAGCGACGATGGCCGACCTCGCAACGCTGAGAGACACCGGCTGGGACATCGATCTCGCCGCTCACGTTCGCCGCGGTGGCCGCGTACTCGGCATCTGCGGCGGCTACCAGATGCTCGGCAAACGCGTGTCGGATCCCAACGGCATCGAAGGCGAGCCCGGCACCGTCGATGGCCTGGGCTTCCTCGACATCGAAACCGTGCTCGACGGTGACAAAGTTCTTGTCGAGGTCAGCGGAACCTCCGAGCGAGGCGGCGCGCCTTTCCGGGGCTATGAAATGCACATCGGCCGCACGACAGGCACCGGCCGCGCGAAGCCGATGCTGCGTTTTTCGGATGGCCGCACAGAGGGCGCCATCAGCACGTCAGGCCACGTCTCCGGTTGCTATGTGCATGGCCTTTTTGCCGACGATGCATTCCGCGCCGAGCTGTTGAAATCGATCGGCGCAGAAACCTCATCCCTCAACTATGACGCGGATATCGACGACGTGCTCGACCAACTCGCCGCCCACATCGAGCAGCACGTCGCCTGCGACCGCCTGCTCGAACTCGCGAGCCGCTGAAGGCCGGAGACTTCAGACGCGTTGGCGCACCAAGGTACGCCAACCGATCACCACGCCCGACACCGACACCACAAGCCCTGCGATCGACAACAGCCAAACCAGAATATCTCGCGCCGGCTGGTTCCTGAGCAGAAACGGCAAGTCGTAATCATGCAGGAAGTTGAACAGCCACCGATAGGTCCGTGAATCGTCGTCGCTCAACCCCGCGATAGCGCCTGTCGCCGGGTCGAGAAACAGCCAGGATGCGTCAGGATCGTCGAACACCACCTTGACGACCGGCAGCGGCCGCTTGTGGTAATGAGAATACCAGTAGATTTCCTCTTGGGTCAGGCGCTCTGTCGCGACGACGGACGCCGCCGGATACGCTTGCCGTGCAGCCGCAACGAACCTGTCATCGGCAATCGGAGCGGGCTCACCCGATTTCGGATCGGCAAGCAGAACGCTCGCTTCGTTGCGGACGACCACACGTGACTGCCCCCCGACCCAGGTGAAGGAAACTTCAGTCGGCGCGCGGCGACCTGCTTTTGCGATAGCAGCCGGCATGACGCCATAGAGATGGCCTTCGCGCCAGCCCGCATACGCGACGCGTTGCACGTCGGTAAACTGCGTGCGCGCGAAGAGACCAAACGGATTGACCGACAGCCACCCGCTCGCGATCCACGTTGTCAGAAATACGCCGCCGATCAGGCCTCCGACATGGTGCCACTTCATCCAGCCGCGATAGGGCGTCACGCGACCACCCTTGTAGGGCCGCCGCACGCGAAGTCGCAGAATGCCGATCCAAAGTCCGGTGATCGCTCCGATGATCAGCGGACCCGATAGCCACATCACGGCCTGTCGCCAAACCTCGCCGTCCTTGCGGATCGGCGAAAAGTAGATCCAGTGCGGCACCGCGCCGAGCCAGTTCCAGAAGCGCTCGTTGCTCGTTGCGTTCTGCACAATCTCCCCGGTTTTCGATGAGACGTAGACGCTCGTGCCGAACCCGTCATCGAGCGCAAACTTGTAGAGCGGCCGATGCGGATCGAAACGGCGCGTCACCGTCCACTGATCGTAGTCGAGCGTTTCCAAGAGTTGAGGCTGCGTATCGGGAAACACCGCCGCGACATGATGCAGAGCCCGCTCGGCATCGATGCCGGACATCGGCTGACCGCTCACGGCTGACACCGCCAGCGTCTTCCCGCTGGAGACGATCCGATACACTGGCTCGTCGGCAAGCATCTCGAGCCTGAACGTCATCGGAAGACCTTTGGCGCCAGCAGCTTGCAGCGCCTCGTCCGGCATGACGCGAACACGCTCGGTCGCGATCCGCGGCAGCAACGCAAGCCGCTCCGAATCGCTCCACGACGGGAACGGCACGTACAGCATGACGAGCCCCGACAGGAACCACATCACGCACAACACGCACGTGACGACACCAAGCCAGCGATGGCCCCAATAGAGCCACCGCTTCGCTGCCTTCGCCCACGACCGTCCGGAACCTCGCGAGGCTCCGGACGACGCGGCGATGTTGGGTTCGAAACGTCCCATGTCAGTACTTGATGCGATAGCTGAGCTCGGCCGAGCGGGGCGGCGCGAGTTGCCACTCGGTGGAACTTCCCCCGGTCGCGTACATCTCGTCGAACACGTTGAATACGCGCAGCGCAATCTCACTCTTGTCGGTGACGTCGTAGCTCACGCCCATGTTCACGACAGTCGACGCGGGGCGCTTTAGCGTATTGGCGTCGTTGTTATAAACGGAACCGATCCACTGAACGCCTGCGTAAGCTTCCCACCTTGGAAGGAAAGCCCACGTCAGCCAGCTGTTGACCACCTGCTCCGGCACGTTGGGCGGCCGGTTGCCGGAGTAGTCGACGCCGCCGGCGGCGATCATCTCGTCGAACCGAGCTTCGAGAACGGCCACGTTGCCGTCATAACGCAGAGTATTCGTTAGCTGGAGCCCCAAAGACGCCTCGACACCTCGCGACGATTGCTGCCCGATCTGCCTGGTCAGCGTCGGGTTGTCGGGATCTCGCGACAGGATATTGTTCTTCTCGATGTCGTATGCGGCAAGCGTCCACTCTCCGCGCCCGCCCCAGAACGACTGCTTGACGCCGACTTCATACTGCCGGCTCGTCGCAAGCTCATACTGCGAGTTCGTAAGACTCAAGCTGAGCAATGCGCCGCCGATTGGATCGACGGCTGTCGCATACTGCCCATAGAATGCAAGGCCGGGCACCGGTGTATAGACCGCACCGACCCGCCACGAGGTTTCCGAGAAATCCTTTTCGAAGTAGATAGGCGCTGGAGTCGCATTTGGATCGGCGCGCTCAAGCGAGACCCTATCGAGCCGGATACCGGCGACGACAGTGAGTTCCTTTGAGAGCGTCAACCGATCCTCGGCAAAAAACGCATGTTGGAACGTCTCGGAATCCACGCGCGCGACAGCCGGGACGTTGTTTTGATCGCCGAACCAACCCGGGTCGGGATTAAAGGGGTCGACCGACGAAGTCCCTGCAAACGGCGAATTGCTTCTGTTCAGGAAATCGATGCTGTTGACGTCGAACCCGACAACCAGCTCGTTCTTGACACCACCGCCAATAGGCGTGCGGACAGTCGCGTCGAACCGGTTTCCGATCTGCTCCTGATCATGAAAGATCTCGATGTAGTCGGACCGCAGCACCCGCCCCGCGAACGGACCTGACGTCTGATAGGCATAGGATTCGACGTTGCGCCAATGCCGGTTGCTGGTCAGCCGATATGCCACGTTCCGAATCTCGAGCCAGTCCGTCGGACTCCACTCGGTCTTGAATTGGGTCCAGTTGTCGACAAAACTCACGTCGCTATCGCGCACGTTGAAGTTCTTGTCGCGCAACCTTTCCGGAATGGTTCCGTTGATTAGCGGCGTCCCCCAATAGCGCAGCGGCGACTGATCGCCATGATCATGGGAGATCGTAAAGTTGAGATCGCTAGTCGGGCGATAGGTGAGCGCGCCCGAAAACGCGAGCGAGCTGAAATCTCCTTCTCGCTCGAGCCAGCCATCCGATTGAATGCCACTCGCATCGAAGCGATAGAACAGCTGATCGCTGATCGGTCCACCCGAGCCTACGCCAAACCGGCGCGTCGCGTCCATTCCGACCGCAACCTCCGCCTCGTGCGTGAAATAGTCGGTCAGCTTCTTCGGCACGACGTTGATCACGCCTCCGACAGCACCTTCGCCGTAGAGCACCGACGCAGGCCCACGCAACACTTCGATGCGCTCGGCCGACCAGGTATCGAACGGGAACGTCACCGTCCCTGAACCGACATAGAACCGCGTACCGTCATAAAGCTGCATCACCGAGCCGTGGCCGGCGAACCCGCGCGCTGCCAATCCGCTGCCCCCGTTTCCGGGTGCCGCGGTTGACGTAAAGCCCGCCGCGTTCTGCGTCACCGCCTGATTGACGCTCGTCTGGCCCCGGTCTCGTACCGTCTCGCCCGGGATGACCTCGACGCTGGCTGGCGTTTCGAGCGGCGAAAGACCGAGACGGCTGCCGGTTCCGGCCGGCGCATCGAGATTGAGACCGGGCTTGGTCTCGCCGTTGCCCGAAGCTCCACCTCCCGCGCTCGCGTCAGTTGCGGCGTTTTGTGTGGCGCCGGCAGTCACCTTCTTGGCGGAAGCTTTAACCGCCTTCTTCTTCGGCTTGTTGGCCGTCGTCACCTCCAAAGGCGGAAGCGCGGTCGGCTCGTTCGCTGGCGCAGTGGAGGCGGTTTGTGCGTACGCTTCACCCGCAAACGCCGAAGCGGCGGTAGCGAGCGCAAGGAGGCTGGAGCGAGAAGTTTTGACTAGTGATCGTCTTTTTTGAACAGACATAGAGGTCCCGTCGCGATTGATGACGGGAGCCGCGCAAACGTGCCGGTACGCTAGCTCGAACGAAATTCGTCGCGATGCCGCGCACGCGCGACACGCAAGAATTTCAAGCCAGTTTCTTTATGTCAGAGACTTAACATCTGATCGACCCAAAGCATGCCTGACGTTGCTCCCAATCGGTTGCACATCAGTCGCCACTACGGGTAACCGTTCCACCGCGCGTCCCGCACGAAGGATGGGCGACTTATGCCGGCAGGTCTCCTGGCTCACGGCTCGAGCGTTTCTTTCCGGCCTTCCCGGGATCCAACGCGGATCGCCAGTGGCATATGTGGAAGAAACTCGCCGTTTACAGTTGCGGGCGCAGCCACGGGATCGATGCTGTTCGCATCTCACCGTGTTCCCTCTTAGTCACCACACGCTTGCGCGCATGGCATCACCGTCACAGACCCTATTGCAGATGACTTGAGCCGCGGTGTCAACGGAAAATCTAGAACGCGAGTATCGGGTGCGAAAGTATCGCGACAGGAACGCCTCTTCACGGCTACACATCGCGGATGCGCCTCAGCAGATAAGTATCCATGATCCATCCGTTCGCAGCCCGCTGCTCCTCGCGAACACGCGCGATCTCGCTCGCAACATCCTTGAGCGGCCCAGCGCGCAAGACCTCGCTTTGCATACCGAGATAGGCGCCCCAGAAAATTTCATACTCTGCAGCAGGCACCGTGTTGAACGCACACTGCCCATCGAGCATCACCACGAGGCTCTCCGCGCCGCGCCCTTCTCCCCCGTCCGCAAGCTTACGCCCCGTCGTGATCTTGACGGCCTCGCCGATCTCGTTGAGCGGCACGCGATGCTTTGCCGCGAGCACCTGAAAACTGGCGATGCCCGGAATGACCTCGTAGTCGAACGCGACCCGGCCCGTCTCCAAAATCATCTGTAGGATGCGGATCGTGCTGTCGTACCAACAGGGATCGCCCCACACGAGAAACGCTCCGCGCTCGTCCTCACCGAGATTTTCAAGGATCGCATCCGCATAGCGGTCCGCTCGCTCGCGATGCCACTTACCGACTTCGGCTTTGTAATCCTGCGGGCGGCGATCCCGCGTCGCCTCGTCGATGGTGACGAACCGATAGTCGGAATGCTCCATGAACCGGTTGCAGATGTCGGTGCGGACATCGACGAGAGCTGATTTCTCGTTGCCCTTGTCGACAATGAAAAAAACCCGCGCCCTGTTCATCGCCTTGATGGCTTGCACCGTCAGATGCTCAGGATCCCCCGAGCCGATACCGATGACACTGAGAGTTCGCATGCGGGAATCCATTTGCAGGCCGGGTAGATTTCACCGGCGGAAAGGCACTTTTCCGAGACCTTGACGAACCGCCGCTTAGTGAGAGCACGAGGCTTTGTCCAGTCGCGCGAGGCAGATCAGCCATCCCACGGATTAAACGCATAAAACAGGGGTGATAAAATCGAGGCCGCGTCGCCGCGGTCCGAGCGCGGCGAACCACCCGGAATTGCGCGGTCGAACAAGCCAAGCGGCCGCTCGCCGAGTTATCCCCATCGTATTTGTTTCTGAACCGTTTCGATGCGGAAAGCTGGTTTGACTTCAACACATTTCCATTCGAGAGTTCAAAAGATTAGCAAGTGCGGCGACGCACTCACCTGCGCTCTGATGCCGTGAGATCTCGTGCGCAGCTGGAGGGGATTGCTCACGTGAGAAGAACTGTCCTAGTCACGGGCGGCGCAGGTTTTATCGGATCGCACCTCATCGACCAGCTCATCGCCGGCGGGCACGATGTCGTATGCGTGGACAACTTCTTTACCGGCTCCAAGCGCAACATCGAGCACCTGCTCGGCAATCCCCGCTTCGAGCTTCTGCGCCACGACGTAACGTTCCCGCTCTACATCGAGGTCGACGAGATCTACAATCTCGCGTGCCCCGCTTCGCCGGTGCACTATCAGCGCGATCCGGTCCAGACGACGAAAACCAGCGTCCACGGAGCAATCAACATGCTTGGCATCGCCAAGCGTTTGCGATGCCGGATCTTCCAGGCCTCGACCTCCGAAGTGTACGGCGATCCCTCCGTCCATCCGCAGACGGAGGACTATTGGGGCAACGTCAATCCGATCGGACCGCGCTCGTGTTATGACGAAGGCAAGCGCTGCGCCGAGACGCTCTTTTTCGATTACCATCGCCAACACGGCCTCGAGATCAAGGTTGCGCGGATTTTTAACACCTACGGGCCGCGTATGCAGCTCCACGACGGACGCGTCGTATCGAACTTGGTCGTGCAAGCGCTGAAGGGCGAGCCGATCACCATCTATGGCGACGGAAATCAAACGCGATCATTCTGTTACGTCGACGACCTCGTTGACGGCATGATCCGTCTGATGAACAGCGACCGCACGCTTACGGGCCCGATCAATCTCGGCAACCCCAATGAAATCTCGATCCGAACGCTCGCCGAGCAGATCATCGCGCTCACGGGATCGCGATCGAAGCTGAGCTTCCGTGACAAACCCACCGACGATCCCGAACGGCGCCGGCCGGACATTTCTCAGGCGAAGGCCGCGCTTGACTGGTCTCCGACTGTGGAGTTGCGCGACGGACTGAAGAAAACGATTTCCTATTTTGATCGCGTGCTCGCGAACGCAGACAGCACGACCCTAGAAGTTTAGGCTGACACGGCTGATTCGAAAGAGATGGGCAGAGCGGACACCGGCAGGGCGAAAGCGAGATGAAGCACTTCGATCAATCCCGCCTGTGGGGCGAGCGGCGGTAACGAGCCATGACATCCATTTTTTCCGGTCTGTCGGCCTCATTGATCGCGAAGCTTTCGCAAACGACCTTCCGCGATCTGACGACATCGGACATGGAGGCGCTGACCTCGACGCAGGCCGCCGCCCTGAAGTCGACGCAGCTCAACGCACTCAGCACCACCAACATCGAAGCGATGACCGCAACGGCAGTTTCGTCGCTGTCTCCGGTCAGCTTGAATAAGCTCAGTCTCGCCCTCTTTGAGGTTCTCGTCGGCGACGATCTGGAAGCCCTCACGTCTTCGCAACTCGCGAGCCTCACCGTCGCCCAGCTCAATACGCTGACAACGACAGAGATCCAGGCGCTCACACAGACCCAGCTCAACGGTATCACCTCGACCCAGATCGCGGGCTTGACCTCGACGACCATCGCGAAGTTCACGGCCACTCAGATCGCTTCATTCAGCACGACCCAGATCGGCGGCTTCAGCACAGCCCAGCTCAACGCCATGCCGCCGGAGACGATCCAGGCTTTGGACGTTGCAGGTTTGACAGTGAGCCAGCTTTCTCGGCTTTCCGCGACAGCCTTCGACAATCTGTCTCCTGAGCAGATCGCGGCTTTCTCCGCGTCCCAGATTGCAGGGCTTTCTGCGGTATCCCTCAGCCTGCTGTCGACCGCCGAGGTCGAGGGCCTGACATCGACGCAGATCGCCGGTCTGACGGCGAAGCAGATCGTTGGCGCTTCGGCCGAGACCCTCGCCAAGTTCACGCCTGAACAGTTGGCTTCCTGGACGTCCACGCAAGTCGCCGGATTGAGATCAACCCAACTTACCGGGCTGTCGCCCGCTTCGATTCAGGCGCTCAATGCCGCGAGCTTCACGACCACTCAGCTCGCAACGCTCACCACGACCGCTTTCGACAATCTCACCACGACACAGCTGGCATCCCTTAGCGCCAAGCAGATTTCCGCGCTTTCGACGACATCGATCAACCGGCTGCCGTCGTCAGTGCTACAATCCTTCACGACCACGCAGATCGGCGGGCTGACCGCGCGCCAGCTGACCGGCGCGACCGAAACCACGTTGGCAAGTCTGACGCCTCAGCAGCTCAACGTGCTGACCGCGCCCCAGACCATCGGTCTCACCACGACCCAGCTGACTGCACTGGCTCCCCAGTCCATCCAGGCGCTTCAATCGTCGGCGTTTTCGATCGCACAACTTGCGAAGCTCACGACGACCGCGTTCGACAACCTGTCGTCAACGCAGATTCTCGCGTTCACCTCGACCCAAATTGGATCGCTGTCGACGACGTCGATCAATCGGATGGCGGACACCGAGCTTCAGGCACTCACGTCCACCCAGCTTCGCGGCCTGAAGACCGGCCAGATCCCCGGCATGACGACAACCGTGCTGGCGACGTTCACGTCGACCCAAATTTCGTTGCTGACATCGACACAGGTCAAGGCTCTGACCTCGGCCCAGGTCGGCGCGTTGTCGACCACCTCGCTTCAAGCACTCAAAATTTCAGATATGTCCGGCGCACAGATCGGCCGCCTGACTATCACCGATTTCCGCAACCTGACCACAACGCAAGTCGCGTCCCTCACATCTACTCAGGCCGCCAACTTCAGCACGACCCTCTTCAATGCCATGTCGGCAACCGAGATCCGGTCGCTTACCACCACGCAGATCGGCGGGCTGACAGCCGCCAAGATGGCCGCACTCGATCCCGCTCAGGTCGCGTCGCTGACAACGACGCAGATCGCGGCACTCACGGGCACGGCGCTTAGCGGACTGCGCGACGTCCAGATCGCAGCCCTCTCCCCCGATCAGTTGAGCGCACTCTCCGTCGCGCAAATCGCGAAACTGACGTCAACGGCGGTCAGCGGTCTCGAAATCGACGACATATCCGCACTGACCACCACCCAGATCGGCGCCATGAAGACGGCCCAGATCCGCGGCTTGACCGAAAGCCAGATCGCCGCCTTCTCGACGACGCAAATCGCCGCGCTGACGACGACCGGCTTGTTCAGCTTGAGCTCGACGCAAGTCGCGGCATTGTCGCCGGATCAGCTCGCAAGCCTACGTCCAAGCCAGATCGCAGCTCTTTCAAGCTCCGGGATCAGCGGTCTACCGCCCACCTCGATCGCCTCGTTGAGCCCGCAGCAGATCGGCGAGCTCGCGAACTATCAGGTGAAGGCGCTCACCGAAGAGCAACTTGCCGCCCTCACCTCGTCCCAGGTCGCCGCCTTGACGCCGACGCAGATCTCTCTGCTGTCGAGAACCGCGATCCCCGGTCTTTCGGCTGAGAACATCGGCTATTTGACGACGACGCAGATCGGCGCGCTCAGCGCAGTCCAAGCCTCGGCTTTCGTCGACACCCAGATCCAGGCGTTGTCCGAAACACAAATCTCCGCGCTCTCGACCGGCGCGATTTCCGGTCTCAGCAATTCGCAGATCGCGAACCTCACCTCGACACAGCTCGCCAGCATGTCGGCAACTCAGATCGGCGCGCTTTCCGCTGACGGCATCAGCGGCCTCGCGGTCGAAGACATCATGACCCTTTCGCTGAACTTCTTCAGCGGCCTGACTCAGACTCAGATAAGAGCCCTGTCCGAGTTTCAAGTTGTCTCCCTCAGCTCCGAGCAACTGGCAGCGCTTACCGCCACCCAGATATCCGGGCTATCGACGGCAGCCATCAGCGGTTTGTCGGTTACGGCGCTCCAATCGCTTTCGTCAGCGCAGCTCGGCGGCCTGACCGCGGCACAGATCGGCGCCCTCGATTCCAACCAGATCGCCGGCTTGACACCGGCCCAGCTTGCCAGCTGGTCATCGACGCAGGTCGTCGGTATATCGCCGGATGTCTTCGGAACACTGAGCACGACACAGCTGAATTCGCTCACCGCGACGCAAATGCGCGGCCTCCGATCTGTGCAGGTCGCCGCGCTCGAAAGCACGCAGCTCGCTGCCCTTTCAACGACGCAGCTGGCGGCCTTGTCCACGACGCAAATGCGCGGCTTCACGGAGACGCAGCTCGCAGGGCTCTCCGCTAGCCATTTCGCCGCGCTGCAATCGACGCAGATTGGCGCGCTGTCGACATCGGCAATCGCCGGTCTTACCGACGAGCAGCTGGGACTTCTCACCACGTGGCAAGCCGACGGCTTTACCGCGACCCAGCTCGCCGCACTGAATGAAACCCAGGTCGGACAGCTGACGACGACACTGCTGGGAAGCCTCACGTCGACGCAGCTCGCAGGCCTTTCGACGGCTTCCGTTGCAGCCCTCACCGCGTCTGGCATCGAAGCCCTCGACGCCAAGCATATTCGTGGCCTGACCGCGGCGCAGCTTGGCGCGCTCACCACCACCCAGCTCAGCTATCTGAGCACGACGCAGCTCGCGTTACTGTCTCCCGAGCAAATCGCAGGCCTGAGCGCCACGCAGGCGTCAAGCTTGAGCCCAAGCCAGCTCGAAACGCTCACCTCCAGGCAGATCGGCGGACTTTCCACGTCCGCGATCGGCGGGCTTTCCACAACCACCCTGAGCGCGCTGACCACGACGCAGCTCAAGGGACTGTCTGCGACGCAACTCAAGAGCCTGACCGAAAGCCAGGTCGGCATCATTACGTCGACCCAGCTCGGCGCATTGAGCTCGACGCAGATCTCGGGGCTTTCGACCGCCGCCGTCGCGGCTTTGAGCGTCGATCAGGTGTCGAGCCTCACCACGTCGCAGCTGCGGGGGCTTACGTCCGCACAGGTTGCGGCGCTGACGACGACACAGATCGCAAGCCAATCCGCAACCCGCCTGACCGCGCTCACGACCGCAGCCTTGGCAGGATTGACCGAGACCCAGATTCCGATTTTGACCGGCGACCAGCTCGCGGCCTTCACCTCGACGCAGATCGCGGTTCTCTCGCAAACCGCCATCTCCGGCTTGACCGCGACGCAGATCGCCGGGCTGGCCTCGACGCAGTTCTCAGCCCTCACCGCCACCCAGATCAAAGGGCTGACCGAAGACCAGATCACGGCGCTGAGCACCGGGCAGATCGCGCTCCTCAGCACGACGCAGATGGCAGGCCTGACATCGGATCAGGTCTCCGCCCTCGCAACGACGCAACTCGCCGCGCTGTCGACCACCGCGCTGCGGTCTCTCACCGCCGCTGCAATCGCCGGCCTGACCGGCACGCAATTGACGAGCCTTTCGACATCGCAGCTCGTGAGCCTGACGGCGGCCCAGATGGGCGCACTGTCGACAACCGCGATCTCCGGCCTATCCGCCGCAGAACTCGCCGCGCTGACCACAACGCAGTTCGCCGCTCTCTCGACGACCGGCATCGCTGCACTGTCCGTGACCCAGCTCGCAAGCCTGACGACGGACCAGATCCGCGTCTTGAGCACCACCGCCATCAACGGCCTGACCTCGACGCAGACCGCAAGCCTGACCACCACGCAGTTGTCCGCGTTTACGACAACCCAGGTCAAGGCGCTCTCTGCGACGGGCCTCGCCGGCCTCAGCGCAACCCAAATCGAGCAGCTATCCGCTTCGCAATTCTCCGCCCTCGGCGCGGCGCAGATCGCAGGTCTCTCAACGACCGCCATCAACGCCCTCTCGACAACACGGCTCTCGTCTCTCACCACCACTCAGCTCGGCGGACTGACATCGAAGCAGATCGGGGCCCTGAGCACCGAACAGGTCGTAAGCCTCTCGACTCGGCAGCTTCAGGCCCTCTCGCCGAGCGAATTCGACGGCATGACCTCGACCGCGATCGCAGCTTTGAGCACGGCTCAGCTGCGCGCGCTGACGACATCGCAAATCGGCTCCATTTCGACCACGGCCATCGCCGGCCTGACCACGACGCAAATCTCGTCACTGACCAGCGAGCAGGTCGCGAATATTCTACCGACCCAGATCGCAAGTTTGTCGACGACCGCAATCGCGGGTCTCACGTCCACGCAATTGCGCGAACTCACCAGTACGCAGTTCTCGAGCCTGTCCGCGACCGGAATTTCGTCTCTCACCCCGGATCAGCTTTCGAGCTTAACGACGACACAGATTGGCCTTCTGTCGCGCACCGGCATCAGCGGCTTCACCGCCTCCCAGATCGCGAGCCTGACCGCAACCCAGTTCGACGCGCTCAACTCCACGCAAATCGGCGCAATCTCGACCACCGGCATCCTGGGCCTCACCGAGACCCAGATCGGCACCATGGAAGCGACGCAGTTCGCAGGCCTTCGATCAACTCAGATCGCAGCCATGGACGCCACTCAGATCCGCGCGATGAGCACGACCGAGATTTCTTCACTCACCGCAACGCAGATTCAGGGCCTGTTGCGCGTCCAGATCCGCGCATTGACGGAAACCCAGGTCGGCGCGCTGACACAGACGCAAATCGCCGCCCTCGACACATCGCAGGTCGTGAACCTGTCGACGACGACGCTGTCGCAGCTCAACACATCGCAGCTCGGCGCCTTGACGTCGGTTCAGATCGGCGCGCTGTCCTCGCAACAGCTCAACACATTGTCGCCGAGCGTCTTTGCCTCGTTCACCACCAACCAGGTGGCAGGCCTGACGACCACGCAGATTTCCTTGCTGACGGCCACCGCGATCAGCGGATTGACGACCACCACGATCGGATCCCTCAATGGAAACCAGATCGCAGCCTTCACGACCACACAGATCGGCAGCATGACGCCCGAGCAACGTGCAGCGCTCGAGGCCGCGGCGTCATAGGCGCCACGGCGAGCGAAGCGAACTATCGAAGTCCCGACACCAGCATTCGCGTCCACAGTGAGTTACGAACATGAACTTCATTGCGCACACTCCCGATAAAGATGGCATCCCCGTTGTAAGCGTAGCGCCCGACGCCAACACCGCGAACATCGGTGATCTCTTCGGGCTTGCCGAAGTGCGCGAAGCCCACGGCGATATCGCCGGCGCCGCAAACCTCTATCGCGATTGGATCGCGCGCAATCCTACCAATCCACTGCTGCACGCCGCCTACTTCAATTACGGCGTCGTCCTGAACAAATCCGGAGACCGCTATGGCGCGATGAACGCGCTGCGCGCCAGCCTCAGCCTGAAGGCCGACTTCCTGCCGGCCCATATCAATCTCGGCCGACTGCTGGAGGATGATGGCCAGGTCGGTGCGGCCGTCACCCAATGGTTGCAGCTCGTCTCGCAAACCGGCCTGATCGAAGGCAACGCGGTTAAGCACAAGCTCATCGCCCTGCAGCAGCTGGGTCGCGTCCTCGAAACGTTTCAGCAGGACGAACCGGCCGAGGATGCCCTGCGCCAATCCCTCGATATCGACGACGATCAGCCGGAGGTCGTCCAGCATTGGATCGCCTTGCGGCAACGGCAATGCAAATGGCCGGTGATCGCCGGATCCGAGCACGTGTCCGTGCAAACGTTGCTTTCATCGATCTCGCCACTATCTCTGGCGGTGCTGAGCAACGATCCCATGTTCCAGCTTGCCCGCGCCTTCAAGTACAACCGCGAACTGACCGGCGCGTCTCGCGCGCCGCTCTGCGCGCCAAGCGTCGCAAAGGAACGCGCCTCCCTCAGAAAGAAGCTGCGCATCGGTTACGTCTCGTCAGATTTGCGAGAACATGCGGTCGGCTTCGCGATGGCCGACGTGCTCGAAACACACGACAAGGAGGCCTTCGAGATCACCGCTTACTATTGCGGTATCGATCGGCCCGACCCGACCCAGCGCAGGGCGCAAGAGAGCGTCGACAAGTGGATCGACATCACGCGCATGACCGACGAGCAGGCCGCCCAGCGCATCCGCGAGGACGGCATCGACATCCTGATCGACTTGAACGGTTACACGAAGGACGCCCGGTCCCGCATCTTCTCGTACCGTCCGGCACCCGTCACCGTGAACTGGTTCGGTTTCCCCGGCACCATGGGAAGCCCGCATCACCACTACATCATCGCCGATCCGATCGTGCTTCCCGACGGGGACGAGATCTTCTACTCGGAGAAGGTGCTCCGCCTGCCATGTTATCAGCCCAACGACAGGAAGCGCGTAGTCGCGAGCGAGCCGCCGACCCGCGAGGAAGCCGGATTGCCGGCCGACCGCTTCGTCTATTGTTGCCTCAACGGATGCCAGAAACTCACCCCGGAGGTTTTCCGCAGCTGGCTGGCTATCCTGCAGCAAGTGCCCGAAAGCGTGCTCTGGCTTTTGAGCGGCGGCAGCAGCGCTGACGCACGTCTCCGCGAAGTCGCAACCGCGAGCGGTCTCGCCCCCAAACGGCTTATCTTTGCCGACAAGATGCCGAACCCGCAGCACCTCGCCCGCTACCAGCTCGCGGATCTGTTCCTCGACAACACGCCCTACGGCGCCCACACCACCGCCTCCGATGCCATGTGGATGGGCATCCCCGTGCTGACTTATCCGGGGCGCACGTTCGCTTCACGCGTTTGCGCAAGCCTCGTTCACGCCGCCGGTCTCGGCGATTTCGTATGTGACAGCGAAGCCAGCTATGTTGCGCGCGCAATCGCATTGGGCCGCGACCGCACCCAAGTCGACGCGTTGAAGAAGCGCCTGCTCGCGACCCGCACCACATCCACGCTCTTCGACACACCCCGGCTCGTGCGCGAGCTTGAAGCCCTGTTCCGCGTGATGTGGGCCGATGCTGTCGAAGGCAGACTGCCGAAACCCGACTTCGCGAACATGAGCGAGTATTTCGACATCGGGCTCGAACTCGCCGCGACGGGCAAATCACCCGCCGCACGTGAGAGCCTGTCCGCCGCCTATCGCGACAAGCTCGACGAATGGGCGACGTGGATTCGAATGCCCGCCGATACCCGTCTGCGAAAAGAGCCGGCGAGCAGTTAAACTCGGGCCTGCTTCCAGCCTCACCCCGCGATCCGGGGTGCCCAATTTGGGTCGTGCACCCCGCATTAACTATGTTTGCGCATTTCCTCCGCGTGCTTGCGCGAAATCATCCGGGAATAATGCGAAAATTGCATCCTTTCACCAATCGCTCGGCTCTTCCGCCGCAATGCAAAAATGCAGAGTATGGTGTGTGAGCGGACGGGATTTGGCGGGATAGGCAACACGAGAAGCACCGGCTGAGCGCTTCAAGCGCAAGAGCGTCGTTACTTCGGCCGAACCGCCACAGCGGCATACGTATCTATTTGATTTTGCAGGGCATAAATGACTGAAAGCGCGGGCAAGAAGATTGCGTGTGTGGTGATGGGCGACGAGTCGCTCTTGATCCAATGTAGCGAAGCCCTGCGAGACCGCGGCCATTCCATCGCGGCGGTCGTCACCGCGAACGACCAGATCGCGGCCTGGGCGAAGTCTCATGGGCTTCCCACTTTGGCACCCGGCAAAGACCTTGAGCTTGCATTGGCACCTTACGCCTACGACTGGTTCTTCAGCATTGCCAACCTGCGGATCATCCCCGGCGGCGTGTGGCGAAAGGCCGGTGCCGGAGCCGCGAACTTCCACGACGGCCCGTTGCCGCGCTACGCCGGCCTCAACACGCCGGCCTGGGCAATTCTTGCCGGCGAGACGCGCTACGGCGTCACCTGGCACGCGCTGTCGGACGGGATTGACGAAGGCGACATCTACGCCGAAGGCGCCATCGACATCAGCGACGACGACACCGCCCTCACCCTCAACACCAAATGCTTCGAAGCCGGCATTGCCTCCTTCACGGAGCTGATCGACAAAATCGAAGCCGGCACGCTAGTCGGCCAGCCACAGACGTTCGGCGAGCGGGCCTACTACGCCAAGAATGCCCGCCCCAAGGCAGCCGCGACCATCGACTTCAGCCAATCGACGAGCGAAATCGGCCGTCTTGCGCGCGCGTTGACGTTCGGCGAGCGCTACGCCAATCCGCTCTGCCTGCCGAAGATCAAGACACGCAACGGCGCCTTTGCCGTCGCCGCGCTCGAAATCGAAGCAGCGGGATCCGCAGGTGCACAACCCGGAACGGTTGTCGCCGTAGACAGCAACGGCGCGACCGTTGCCGCCGCCGATGGCCTCGTTCGCATCAAGGCCCTTCAGGATTCCACCGGAACATCCAACCCGCTCGGCAGCGTTCTACAAGCTGGCGACCAGCTCGAACTTCTGTCGACCACCGAAGCCGACCGGCTGACGGAACTGGCCGCCACGCTTGCCAAGCATGAAGGGCATTTCCGCGATCGCTTGAGTGGCGCCGCCAATCCCGAAATCCAGGGGCTCGCGCCACAACCGGCGTGCGGCAGCACAAGCTTTGAAACGCTGCGTCTTCTGCTCCCTGCCGGCTGGACAGCCAATCGCGCGATCTCCGCCCTCGCCGCATTTTTCGCACGCACCGGCAACGCCACGCGCTTCCGGATCGCCTACACCGACGACCGCCTCGCAACCGAGAGCCGCGCCAACGCGGGCTATCTTGCGCCAACCGTACCTCTCACCTTTGACGTCGGGCACGACACAACCATCGCAGCCCTCGCGGCAAAGGTGGACGCCGAGCTTTCTGAAGCCCGCCGCAGGCCGGGATACCCGGCAGACCTCGTCAATTGCACGCCGAAACTCGCAGCCGCCCCCCGCGCCCTCGTTGCCGTGCGCGAAACGGCAGACCCCGCGACGGCCAGCGCCGTCGATGGCAGCGTTCTGACCTTCGTCGTCCCGGCGAACGGCGGCGAGCTTGTCATCCACGCCGATACGCTGCGCCTCGCACGCACCAGCGTGGAAACCCTCACGCGCGAACTCCGCGCCGTTCTCTCGGCCTTGGAAACAGCCGAGGGGGCTTTGCCCGTCGCCGATCTCCCAATCCTCACCTCCGCCGAAATCCAGGAGCTGACGGTTGATCGCAACAAAACCGATCGCGCCTACGATCGCAGCGCACTCGTGCATCAGCTCATCGAGCGCCAAGCCGCTGAGACGCCCGACGCAACCGCCCTCATCTGCAACGGCGAAACGCTGACCTATCGCGAGCTGGACGACCGCGCGAACCGCGTCGCGGCCACGCTGTCTTCGCTCGGCGTGAGGCCCGATACGCTGGTGGGCCTCCATGTCTCGCGTTCCTGCGACCTCGTCGTCGGCGCGCTCGCAATTCTGAAGGCGGGTGGCGCCTACGTTCCACTCGATCCGACCTATCCGAAGGACCGTATCGCGCTGATGATCGAGGACAGTGGCCTTTCGATCATCCTGAGCGACGAAGGCCGTGATCCGCCGGTCAAATCCGCCAGCATCCGGGTTCTCTCGGTCGAGCAGGCGGCATCCTCGTCCGCAGCGGCGGCCTCTCCGTCAACGCCGCTCACGTCTGCCAACCTCGCCTACGTCATCTATACGTCGGGCTCGACCGGACGTCCGAAGGGCGTGATGGTCGAGCATCGCAACGTCGTCAACTTCTTCGCCGGCATGGATGACCGCATCCCGCGTCCTGCGCCCCGACAGCAGCCAGTGTGGCTCGCCGTCACCAGCCTGTCGTTCGACATCTCGGTGCTGGAACTGTTCTGGACACTCGCCAACGGCTTCGCAGTCGTGGTTCACGCGAGCGGGCATCGCGCAGATGCGGCCGGAAAGCCGGCGAGCAGCGGAAAATCCGCGATCGATTTCAGCCTCTATTTCTGGGGCAACGACGACGGGGCCGGGCCGCGTAAGTATCAGTTGCTGCTCGAAGGCGCGCGTTATGCCGACGCCCACGGCTTCCGCGCCGTGTGGACACCCGAACGCCATTTCCATGCCTTCGGCGGCCCCTATCCGAACCCATCCGTGACCGGCGCGGCGGTCGCCTCTGTTACGCGCAACCTCGACATCCGCGCTGGAAGCTGCGTTCTGCCGCTGCACCATCCCGCCCGCGTCGCCGAGGAATGGGCCGTCATCGACAACATCAGCAACGGCCGCGCTGGCATTGCCTTCGCCTCCGGCTGGATGCCCGAGGACTTCCTGCTGCGTCCGGAAAACGCGCCGCCGAACAACAAGACCGCGCTCCTGCGCGACATCGACGTGGTGCGCCGCCTGTGGCGCGGCGAAGCCGTGCAGTTCGATGCACCGGGCGGAAAGAAAGTCGACGTACTGACCCAGCCGCGCCCCGTCAGCAAGGAGCTGCCGGTCTGGGTGACGACCGCGGGCAACCCCGACACCTATCGCGATGCCGCCCGTGCCGGGGCCAACGTTCTGACCCATTTGCTCGGCCAGTCGATCGATGAAGTTGCCGACAAGATCAAGATCTACCGCGAAACATTGCGCGAGACCGGCCGCAACCCGGCCGACTACACCGTAACACTGATGTTGCACACGCTGATCGGCAGCGATCGGGAGGAAGTACGCGCGGCTGCCCGCGAGCCGATGAAGGCCTATCTCCGGAGCGCAGCCGCGCTGATCAAGGAATACGCCTGGGCATTCCCGGCCTTCAAGAAGCCACAGGGCGTCACCAAGCCGATGGACATCGACTTGCAGTCGCTCGATCCGGAAGAGTTCGACGCCATCATCGAATTCGCGTTCCTGCGTTACTTCGACGACAGCGGCCTGTTCGGCACCGTCGACGACGCCTTGGCGCGCGCCAACCAGCTCAAAGCCATCGGCGTCGATGAAATCGCCTGCCTGATCGATTTCGGCGTGCCCACCGAAACCGCTCTTCACGCACTCGAACCGCTGGCCGAAGTGGTTGCGGCCGTACGCACGCAAAGCTCCGAGCAGCCCTTCGACCTTGGCGAAGACAGCAATCTCGCGACTCTCATCCGCCATCACGGCGTAACGCACATGCAGTGCACGCCATCGATGGCCGCCATGATCCTGATGAGCGACGAGGACCGGGAAGCCCTTCGCGGCGTCAAGCACCTCTTTGTCGGCGGCGAGGCGCTCCAGCCCGCGCTGCTGAACGATTTGCGAAAGGCCACCGACGCCACGGTCGAAAACATGTACGGCCCCACCGAAACCACCATCTGGTCTTCGACGGGACCGGCACTACCTGGCCGCGAAGGCGCCGTGCCGCTTGGAACGCCGATCGCTAACACGCAGCTCTACATCCTTGATGAAGCGCGCCGCCTCGTACCGAAAGGTGTGGCCGGCGAGCTCTACATCGGCGGCGACGGTGTGACCCGCGGCTACTTCGGCCGCGACGACCTCACCCAGGAGCGCTTCACCGCAAATCCATTCCTGGAAGGCGGACGCATCTATCGTACGGGTGATCTGGTCCGCATCGGAGACGACGGCGAGATCAACTTCCTCGGCCGCGCCGACTATCAGGTGAAAGTCCGCGGCTATCGCATCGAGCTCGGCGAAATCGAGGCCCGCATCGGGCTGCATCCGGCAGTGGCGGAATCGGTTGTTGTCGCGCGCGAGGACGAACCGAACGATGTCCGCATCGTGGCCTACGTGCGCTACGAGCGCGATCCCATTCCGGAGACCGAGCTGAAATCCCACGTGCGCGCGGCACTTCCGGATTTCATGGTGCCGGCCCACTTCGTGACCATGCAGTCGTTCCCGCTGACGCCGAACGCCAAGGTCGATCGCAAGGCGCTGCCACGTCCCGAGGAAGCAAGCCGTGCCAAACCCACGGTCGAATACATAGCGCCCGAGAACGATCTTCAGGTGCGCCTGTCCGACGCCTTCAAGAAGCTGCTCGGTGTTGAACGTGTCGGCGCCTTCGACAACTTCTTCACGCTTGGCGGACATTCGCTGCTGGCGGTCCAGCTCCATCGCGATCTGAAGGCGAACGTCGCGCCGGAACTCACGATCACCGACATCTACCGCTTCCCGACCGTCGCCGGTCTCGCCGGACATATTCAGGACCGCGGTCAGGCGAGCAAGCATCTCGGCCAGGTTGCAGATCGCGCCGCCGCGCGCCGGCAGGCGATGCTCGGACGACGCGCAGCACCGGAGCGGACACGAGCCTCGTGAGCATTTTTGCAGGCCTTCTCGATGCACGCGTCGCGATAAGCGAGAAGCTGATCTCGGAAACACCCGCTGCGAAGTTCCCGGAAGAGGCGCATTACGTCGCCGGCGCTGTCGAAAAGCGCCGGCGCGAATTTCTCACCGGCCGGGCCTGCGCCCACGAAGCCTTGGCAAAGCTAAGCGCTGCTTCCGCGCCGATCCTCGCTGGCCAGGATCGCGCGCCGATTTGGCCGCAAGGTTTCATCGGCAGCATCACCCATTCCGACAGCTATGCCGCCGCCGCAGTGACGCGATCGGATGGAGGTATCCTATCGATCGGCATCGACCTCGAACCGGCCGAGCCGCTTCCCTTGGATCTCTGGGAAACCGTTTGCCTGCCGGAAGAACGCGCGTGGCTCGAAGGCTTGCCGTCCGCCGCGCAGGGGCTTCTGGCTCGCGCCATCTTCAGCGCCAAGGAGTGCGCCTTCAAAGCGCAATTCCCGCTAACACACGCGATGCTGGAATTCGAGGAGATCGGCGTCACTGTCGATCTGGATCGCGGCCTGTTCACGGCATCGTTTCTGAGCGGCGCACCGCAAAGCTCAGCCGAAGGCCGCATCCGCATCGCAAACGGCCTCTTGGCCTGCGCCATCGCGCTGTAAGCCAGACCATAATCGCTTCAGGCCGTATATCAGCCTGAAGCGTGAATCGTCGGTCTCATCAAGAGACGAGAGCACACAAGTCTTGGAGCATACACACGAACGCGGCGGCCTATCTACTCCGCCGCAATCTGCTGCACGGATCGGCTGAGGTCGGCACGCATCAGGTCTTCCCGGAGGCGTCCCGCCAGCACGCGCACGCTTGGCTCCAGCACCATGCTGTCGTGATCGCCCGGAACCTCCTGAATGGTGAGGTTCGCGACGAACCGCCGCCAGCCGTTATCGTCACGCAGCAGGCTGCGCTCGATATTGAGCGCGCGGCCGCCGGTGATCTGATAGCCGACGACGAGCTTCGGTCGCATCAGCAGCACAGAGCCGCCGTAGGCCTTGCCCTCATAGCGCCCGAGAGCGCGACGGAAGGCGGATTCGATCTCTTCGTTGTGGAACTGCTCGACCGACTTGCCCGAACCGGCATTCCGCATTTGAGCCCGCCTCTGCCGCCCTTCGATGTGATGGCGAATCCACTTTCCGACGAACGAGACGCCGTCACGCTTGATATCCTGCAGCTTCATCAGGATTCGGTCCTGGATCGAGAGGACCGGCACATCCGGATAAGGTGTATCCAGCAGCACGACGAGCGCGGTCTCCTCGCCTTGCGCGAGCAGCTGCTGCGCAATCTCGTAGGCGACGAGACCGCCGCCCGAGAAGCCGCCGATCAGGTAAGGCCCCTGTGGCTGCACCGAGCGGATCTCGGCCAGATAGTCCCGCGCCATTTCCTCGAACGTTTCATGCGGCGCTTGCCCGCCATAGATGCCGCGCGCCTGCAGGCCGTAGACTGGCCGATCGGACCCAATCTGCACGGCGAGATGACGCAAGTTCAGGATGTTGCCGAACATGCCCGCGCAAAGGAAGAACGGCGTACGACGCGGATCCTTGCCGCTGTCCATGCGCACCAAATGCAGATGACGCGGCTGCTCGAGCGCCGTGACCGTCCCTCCGCTGGCGGCCTCGGCCCCACCCGCACTCTTGCCGCCGGCCTTCTCGATCAAGGCCGCACATTGGGCAATCGTCGGCGCCTCGAACAGAACCGAGATCGGGAAATCCACCGCGAAAGCCGCCTTGATCATACGGAACAGGCGCACGGCAATGAGCGAATGCCCACCGAGATCGAAGAAGCTGTCGTTGATACCGATCTTCTTGACGCCGAGCAGCTCCGTCCAGAAGCCGGCGAGCGCCTGTTCGATTTCGGTGCTCGGCTCCACGAAATCGACGCCGAGATCCGGCCGCTCGAATGTTGCGGAAGCCGCCTGCTGCACTTCAGCACGAGAAGCAGCGCGCTTGAGGGCGCCAAGATCCATCGAGCTCACGATCACTTGCGGCTTACCGCTGCCAACCGCACGCAGCAGCGCCTCGAACCCTTCCTCCGGCAGAATGCCCTGATCGACCTGCGCGGCGAGCCGCGCGAGAGCTGGAGACAGCTCGGCTTCGGTATGCGCCTTCGCCCCATGAAGCGCCTTGGCGTCGCCTTCGTTGAGCGACGCAGCAAGATCGACGCCCACACCCAGTTGCTTGATCGTGAAGCCTTCGACCTCGAGCAACACCCGGCCCGTCTCGTCAGCAATCGTGACGTCGAACGTCGCGTAGCCAGGCCCGAGATCCTTCGAGGTATTGAGCCGCACATGGCTCCAAACAGCAGCCGGAAGCGGTCCATGAAAGCGGATCTTGCCGTAGGTCATCGGCACCCACAGGCCAGCGGCCGGCGAATAGCCATCGATCAGATCCATCGCATAGCCGGTGGCGATATCGAGCAGCGCCGGATGAACAAGAAAACCGTGACCGACGTCGGTCGCAAAATCGTCGCCGAGCTTGAGCTTGGCCACCGCCTCCCCGCGTCCGAAAGCCACCGAACGCAGAACTTGCCAGCGCGGTCCGAAACGCAGGTGGTCTTCCTGCGCCGAGCGCAGCGCCCGATCCTGCGCCGTCACGGCTTTATCGGTGCACGACTTCAGAACGCGTTCGAGATCGAAAACCGCAGGCCTTGCGCGCAGAACCTTGATCTGCGCTTCGGCATGGCGCTGAAGCCCGGCCGCCCCGCTCTCTCCCTGCTCGCTATCCACTGAGAATTGATAAACGCCGCCATCGGCCCGAAGCCCGACACGCACCGTCCGCGGCTCGTCATCAGGCACATGCAGCGGACGAAGGAACGTGAGATCCTCAACCTCGAACACCCCGTCGATGCGGTATTCCGCCAGCGCTTCGGCGATGAGCTCGATGTATCCGGTTCCGGGCCAGATTGCTTGCCCAGTCTTGAGACGGTGCTCGTTCAAAATCCAGTGACGCGAGCTGTCGAGGCGCGCCTCTAACCAGTCATCCTTGCCCGCTTCGCCAAGCACGCGGCGGTCGAACAACGGCGTGCGCGCAGCCTCCACCGTCGACGGCACATCCTCGTGCTCGGCGCGCGCAATGGCGCGGGCAGCCAAACCGACGTCCTTCCAGACACCCCAATGGATCGCAATCGTCCTGGTCCGAGAGCCAACCCGGCTCTCCGCGAACGCATTGAGGAAGGCATTAGCGGCGACGTAGTCCACCTGACCGGCCGGCGCCGTGTCCGTGCTCGTGGACGAGAACAGCACCATGACATCGAGCGCTTCGGGATCGAGAACCTCGGCTAGCACGAGTGTCCCGAGGATCTTGGGCGCAAACACATCCTCGATATCGGAAGGCGCCTTCAGCGCGATCAGATCGTCCTTGACCACACCGGCCGTATGAAGCACGCCATTGATCGCTCCCCAATGCCCCTTTGTCTCGGCAACAACAGCCTGCATGGCCTCGGAGTTGGTGATATCGGCGCGCGCCACACGCACCTCGCCACCGGCTTGCTCGATCCTGAGGATGGCAGCGATAGCCCGGCCGATCCGATCTTTCTCGCCATACGCCGCGAGATAGCCAGGCCATTCCGAACGATCCGGAAGCGCGGTGCGTCCGATCAGCACGAGGCGCGCCTTGAAGCGTCGCGCGAGATCCTCCGCACAGGCAGTCGCCAGCTCCCCAAGGCCACCTGTGATGAGATAAACACCGCGCTCGCGGAACGCTTTTGCGCCTTCCGAAACTTTATCGAGCGCAACCGCCCCATGAGCTTGCTTCCACCGCCGGCCCTTGCGATAGGCGACAATCTCGTTGCCGTTCTCCGCAAGCACATCGTCCCGGATCCGATCGACGATCGTATCATCCGACGCGCCCTCAACACTGAGCAGGCTCTTGACGATGAGATCCCGCTGGCGCCGCACAAAGCTGGAGGCCCCCGATTCACCGCGCGGAACATCGATCACGCGCACCGAGACGTTCGGCATTTCTCGGGGCAGAACCTGGGCGGGCCCGAGCACCGTCGCTTTGTCGGGATAGGGCAAAGCCTCGTCGCCGACACGCAGCATACCGTTGGTGACCACCGTAATCTGTAAGGGCGCCGAGATACCCGCCTCCGAGAGCGCCTGGCCTAGGAAGAACAGGCTGTAGAAACCGCGCTCCTGGTTGCGATGGAAGAAGCTCGATCCAGGCCGGAAGCTTTCGTCACTTGTGGCCAGCCACAGATGCACGATCCGCTCCGGCATCCCGCCGTTGCTGGCGAGATGTTTCAACAGCGCGTCGTAGTCTTCGCGTCCATGCTCCGGACAAAGGACATAGTCGCCCTCACCGCGTACGCCGAACGCATCGCCGATTCCGACCGTCGCAACCGAATGCCCTTCGCGGCGCAGGCGGGAAACGAGCTGCTTTCCAAACGGACCATCGTCGAGAAACACGAGCCAGGATGTCGGCGCAGTCTCCGCTTCCAGCTCCACGTTGGCCGCGGACTGCTTCCACACAGGTTGCCAGCCCCATCCGGTCATGTCGGGAATTTTGACTGGAGACGATTCCTCGTCGGCGGCGCCTGCACTCGCCAAACGCTCGAGAAAATAGCTTTGATGCTGGAACGCGTAGGTCGGCAGGTTCACGCGACGCGGATCCGCCGAAGCCCAGAGCCTTTCGATCGGAACCGCGAGCCCTGTCGCCCATGCGCGGCCGAGCGCCGTCAGGACATGCAGATTGTCGTCGATCGCCTCGTCCGCGTGCGGCAGGCTGTTGATCACCTGATTGGCAGGAATGCCCTGTGCTTTCGCCAGGGATCCCAGCACGCGCCCCGGGCCGACCTCCACATAAATCCGGTTCGGATTGACGGCGAGCAGCGACATGCCGTCGCCGAACCGCACCGTCGAACGCAAATGCTTCGTCCAGTAAGCCGCGTCGCGCGCTTCCGCGGCGCTGAGCCAGGTTCCGGTGAGGTTCGAGACGATGGGAATGTTCGGTGCGGAGAGCGGCGTCGCCTTGAGGAAGGCTTCGAAGCGCTCGAGGATCGGCGCCAGCATCCGCGAATGAGCGGCAATATCGATCGGAATGCGGCTGGCTTCGATCCCGTCCCTGACGAGTTCCTGCTTGAACGCGTCAAGCGCCTCGTTTGAGCCCGATACGACACAAAGCTCCGGCGCGTTGATAGAAGCCATGTCGAGCGCTTCAGGCAAGCGCGCCTTCAGGACATCCGGCGCGAGCGCGACGCTGAGCATCCCGCCCGGCGGAACTTCCTCGAACAGCTCGCCCCTGAGACGCACGAGGTTCACCGCACGCTCGAAACTCAACACGCCGGCGATGCACGCTGCCGCGTTCTCGCCCATCGAATGGCCGATCAGTGCTGTCGGCTTCACGCCCCAGCCGATCCAAAGACGGGCGAGCGCAACCTCGACGATGAGGATGGCGGGAAGCTGAAGCGAGGGACGCAGGAAAAGCTCTGCCGCGCCGTCCGCCGAAACACCACTGGCGGGCAGCCAGATGTCGCGAATCTCCTGCGCAACCGGTGCAGGAAGATAGCCAAGCCCTTCATCAACGACGCGCCGGAAAGCCGGTTCGTCCCGATAGAGCGCGCGCGCCATGTGCGGATACTGCGCGCCGCCGCCCGGAAACAGGAATACGGCTTCGGCTTTCCCTTCGACAGGCGTGTGCGTAAACACGCGATGCATGTCGGGCTGATCCAGCAACGCAATGGCATCGGCGCGGTTGGCGACCGCTGCCACACGGCGATGTTCGAAATGACGCCGCCCGTCGAGTAGCGTATGCGCGACATCCTCCAGCGCGAGATCCGGATTGGCTTCGATGTGCTTGGCCAGTCTGCGACCGGCATCGTCGAGCACCTTTCGGCTTTTTGCCGACAAAACGAGTATTTGCGGACCGACATCGGCCACCGCCTTGGCGGCAACGTTGCGTGTTGGCGCCTGCTCGATGATCGCATGTGCGTTAGTGCCGCCCACACCGAGCGAATTGACGCCCGCGCGGCGCGGCGCCGCGCTCACCGGCCACGGCGTCAACTTGTCGTTCACGACGAACGGGCTGCTCGCGAAATTGATCGCCGGGTTCGGCTTCTCGAACCCCAAGGTCGGCGGCATCTCGCCGTGCTTGACCGCAAGCACCGCTTTGATGAGGCTGACGACACCCGCCGCCGTATCCAGATGCCCGATGTTGGATTTGACCGAGCCTACGCGGCAGAACGCGCGCTTCTCGGTTGTCTGCCGGAACGCCTGCGTCAGCGCCTCGATTTCGATCGGATCGCCAAGGTAGGTGCCGGTGCCGTGGCATTCGACATAGCCGATCGAGTCCGCTTCGACACCTGCCAGTGTCTGGGCTTCCACGATAGCTTCCGCTTGCCCGGTGACGCTCGGCGCCAGATAGCCCGCCTTGCTTGCTCCGTCGTTATTGATAGCGGTCGCCTTGATCACCGCGTGGATCGGATCTCCGTCCGCAATTGCATCCGCGAGCCGTCGTAACACCACGACGCCGGTGCCGCTCCCGAACACCGTGCCCGTGGCACGATGATCGAACGCGCGGCAGTGTCCGTCCGTCGAAAGGATCTCGCCATCCTGGAACAGATAGCCTCGACGATGCGGAAGATCGATCGTCACCCCGCCCGCGAGCGCCATCTCGCACTCGCCGTTGAGCAGGCTCTGACAAGCGTAATGAATCGCTACGAGTGACGTCGAACACGCCGTCTGCACATTGACGCTCGGCCCATGCAAATCGAACACGTAGGACGCGCGCGTCGACAGGAAGTCCTTGTCGTTTCCGGTATGGCGCAACAGGAACATGCCGGTCTTCTCGACCAGCGCGCGATGGCTGCAGACGTTGAAATAAAAATAGCTGCCCATGCCGCAGCCGGCGAACACGCCGACGGGACCGGCCACGCGCTCAGGCGTTCGCGTCGAATCCTCGAGCGCCTCCCAGGCACATTCGAGAAACTGGCGATGCTGCGGATCCATGATCGCCGCTTCTTTCGGACTGAATCCGAAGAACTCGGCATCGAAGTGTTCGAGGCCCGGCAGCTCGGCTGTGCGCGGAACGTAGTTCTTGCGACGGATATTGTCGGGGCTCTCGCCCGCGGCCAACAGTTGCTCCGGCGACCTTGTCTCGATCGACTCCACGCCCGCCCGGAGATTGCCCCAAAACTCGTCAACCGACCGGGCGCCTGGAACGCGCAACGCCATCCCGACGATGGCGATATCGCTTTGAGACACGCCGTTCTCGGTGTCAGACATACTAATCTCGTCTCCGGTCATTCAGCTGAGCAAGCCAACGGCTGCAGGAAACACGCCAATTCCACCTACCTAAAACGGCCGCGAAACCGACATGGAAACAAAAATTAAGAAACCATCCCTTAGGCAGAACCATCGACGCTTTGATCACCTCAACTAATAGATATCCTACGCGAAAAAGAGCTTAACTGCAAAACGCAGCCGACGGATGAACAGCTCAAAAAGCACAAGCGCCGAAAGCTATGCCAGATCACAGTCAAAAAATGGATACGTTTACTCATTATATTGAAATCATGCGATATTATGAGGGCAGCAGGCCACAGAGAACCGCTCAAATAAGCGCCGGCCAGCCTCCTCTTTGATCAAATTTCTTAACCATATGCATAAACCAAGATTTATCGTCCACCTAAAGTCCGAGCAACGGCGCATGTTATGGGACACGTGCGTTACGCAAAACGGTCTGCAATAGCGGGCACATCAGAGCGTGCATACCGAACCATTTCTCGTTGAAGGCGTAAGCGTCCAGACATTCTCCCTCCCGGAGGCGTCGGCCCGCATTTGCGACGACGTAAGCTCCGGCAAGGCTTTCTCCGTCTTTACCCTCAACCTCGATCACATCGTGAAATTGCGGCGTGACGGAGCCTTCCGCGCCGCCTACGAACGCGCACGCATCGTACTTGCCGACGGCTTCCCGATCGTTCTATCCGGCCTCCTTCAGAGACGACGCGTCCAGCGCACGACAGGCGCCGATCTGATCGAACCCCTCTGCTCCGAAGCGAGCCGTCGCGACCTGCCGATCCTTCTGTTCGGATCCACGTTCGATACGCTGACCGCAGCCGCGCGATACTTGAAGACACGCGAACCCAATCTTTCCATCGCCGGCGTCTATGCGCCAGAGCACGGGCTCGATGTTTTGTCCGATCAGGCCGCCGAGGGGATGGATTTCATCAAAAACTCCGGCGCAGGTATTTGCTTCGTCGCGCTCGGCGCTCCCAAGCAGGAGATTTTTTCGGATCGCTGCGCGCAGGAGATGGCGGGAATTTCGTTCATCTGCATCGGCGCCGGCTTGGATTTCCTCGCCGGTCACCAGCGCCGCGCACCGGAGTTTTTCCAGAAAACCGGCCTCGAATGGCTGTGGCGCGTTTTAAACAATCCGCGCCGTCTCGCCCGCCGCTATCTCGAATGCTTGGTTGTTTTCCCGGGCGTTCTGCTCGACGGATTGGCGCGCCGCTGATCATCCAGCTATCGCGTCACACCCCTAGAGCTTGAAACGATCACACCGCTGCGCTCCACCCCTGAAAAGGCCGAGCCTCAGTACGCTCCGCGGAACAGCACGAAAACGGTGCGCGTGATGATCTCCATATCGAGCCAGATCGACCAGTTATCGATGTAGTAGAGATCATGCTGCATACGGCTGCGGATGTCCTCGGTCGTCTTCGTCTCGCCGCGGAACCCGTGAACCTGCGCCCATCCGGTCAAACCCGGGCGAACGCGACGCCGGCGCGAGAAGAGATCGAGTTTCTCCTCAAAAATCTGATCATGCGCGAGCGCGTGCGGGCGCGGCCCGACGATGGACATGTCGCCGGTCAGAACATTGAGAAGCTGCGGAAGCTCGTCGATACTGCTGCGGCGAAGGAAGCGTCCAATGCGCGTCACGCGCGGATCGTTGCGCTCGGCCTGCTTCACGTGCTTTCCGTCTTCCGTAACCGCCATCGTACGGAATTTGAAAATCCGGAAGATCTGGTTGTTCTGTCCGTACCGGCGCTGGCGGAAAAATACCGGGCCGGGGCTGTCGAGTTTGATCGCAATCGCAACCAGCAAGAAGAGCGGCGCGAGGCAAATGAGCCCCACCGCAGCAACGACATAGTCGAGCGACGTCTTGATGAAGCCATGGATCTCGGACAGAGGCACGAGATTGACCACGTTGGTCCGAAGCTGCCCGAAGTTCCGCGACCCATGAACCACGACGGGATAGGGATCGAGCTCCGTGCAGAGCAGCAGCTCCGTCGAGTAGGAAGCCAATCCGCTAACGGCTGCCTGGATGCGCGCAGTATCCTGCGCCGGGAGACCGATGAAAACGGAATCGTAGGACTTCTCGGCGAGCGCCGCTTTGAGCTCGGTCAGTCCCCCGTCAAACGATACTTCCGATGAAGCGATCACCGCCGGCTTCGCGAGATAGACACCGTCGACCACGATCGAAGGATCGGAGCTTTCGATGTCCTCTTTCATCTTTGCGATGAAGTCGAGTGTCCCAAAAATGGCCACACGCCGGATCAGTTGCCCGGCTCCCACCATGCTCCGGACCCGCTTCTTGGCCGCCACCCGCACGGCCACAAGCAAGACTGCGCTCAGGGCGAACCAGGTGAGAAACCAACCGCGCGAGTATCCCTCGGCGCTTTTGAAGACGTAGAGGGTGCCAAGCAGCACCAGGAGCGACATCGTCAGCGCGCCCCACAACTTTCCGTAGGCAACAGCCGGTTCGGTCAGCGCGCTGGCCTCATAGAGTCCCGCCTGTTTCATAAAGAGATAGAGCGTGACGGCCAAAAGCGGCGCTGGCAGCAGATAGCCCCAGACGGACTGATCCTGCGCGAGAAAAAGATGAATGTAGAGATATTTCGAGACAACAGCAGCAAATATAACAGAGCCAGACTCAGCAATAGCCAGAGATCTAATGAAGGTATCGAATTTTAAAGATGAATTAGACCGAGAGGAATTGGACGGAGAAAGCTTGCGAACACCGGCCAAGTCAAGGTCTACATGTACATTACTTTCAGCCATCGGAACCGAACCACGCAATACGATACTGACAACAAGCTATGCCGCAAAAAACTTAGGTCATACATCAAATGCAGGTTCCATGCCGAGTTCACCGCGCCGCAACATACAGACCTTCCGTCTCGCGCCGGCAATGACACGTTTGGATAATATTCCGTTACTTCAACGTTTTCGAAAGGATAATTGGAGAGATTGGTTAACGTCAGAGACACTAGTGCTCGATTGTGACAAAAAGAAAACGGACGATAATTAATCAGACAGCGCGCCAAAAGTAGCCGTGCACGCACAAAAAAGTGCGCCTGCATTGCTGCGGCGCACTGTTCTTTCGCTCCACCGGTCGTTCGAATGGTCTCTAGAGACCGGAAGTCAGTAGGCTTGAGAGATACTGCCCGTATGCACTCTTGCCGTGCTTGACGGCTGCCGCCTCCAGCCGCGCATCGTCAATGAAGCGCATACGCCACGCGACTTCTTCCGGGCACGCAATCTTGAAGCCCTGTCGCTTTTCGAGCGTCCGCACAAATTCCGCAGCCTCGATGAGACTGTCCGGCGTGCCGGTGTCGAGCCACGCATAGCCGCGTCCCATCAGCTCGACGGAAAGCGCGCCGTTTTCGAGATAGGCCTTGTTGACGTCGGTGATTTCCAGCTCCCCGCGTGGCGACGGCTTTAGATTGGCGGCGATGTCGACGACGCTCTCGTCATAGAAGTAGAGCCCGGTCACCGCCCAATTTGATTTCGGCTTCTGCGGCTTCTCTTCGATCGAGAGCGCCTTCATGGAACCATCGAATTGAACCACGCCGTACCGCTCAGGGTCGGTCACGTGATAGGCGAAAACGGTTGCACCCTGCTCGCGGCCTACCGCCACCTTCAGAAGTTCCGGCAGCCCGTGGCCGTAATAGATGTTATCGCCAAGGATCAAGCAGGAGCGCTGTCCGGCCACAAAATCCGCGCCGATGATGTAGGCCTGCGCAAGCCCACCGGGATGAGGCTGCTCGGCATAGCTGAGCGAAAGCCCCCACTGGGAACCATCGCCCATGAGCCGCTGAAAGTGCGGCAGGTCGTGCGGCGTCGAGATGACGAGAACCTCCCGCACACCGGCCAGCATCAGCGTGGTGAGCGGATAATAGATCATCGGCTTGTCGTAGACCGGAAGCAGCTGCTTTGACGTGACGTGCGTCATCGGGTGCAGGCGCGTGCCGCTTCCGCCAGCCAGAATGATGCCTTTCATGATACCCTCGATGACTTGAAGAGCTGAATTTCCGCCTCAAACCAGCCGCTGCAGAACCGGCGCAACAGAGTTGCGCCAGGGCGGCATGCGGAAGCCGTGAACGTTCGCGAGCCGGCTGCTGTCGAGCCTCGAGTTGGCCGGACGCAGCGCCTTGGTCGGATAGTCCGCCGTCGTGATCTTTTCGACAACGATCGTCCGCCCCGTTCGTGCGCCGAGCCAGTCGCAGATCTCACCAGCGAATTCGGCCCAAGTTGCTTCTCCACCTGCTCCCATATGGAACAATCCTCTAAGATCGTCCCGTTCTGGCTGAGAAAGCACGTTACGTGCCATCGTGAGCACGCCATCGGCGATGTCGAGCGCCGAGCTCGGTCCACCGACTTGATCGGCGACGACACGCAACACATCGCGTTCACCGGCCAGGCGAAGGATGGTCTTGGCAAAGTTGCCGCTGAAGGGGCTGTAAACCCAACCCACGCGGACCACGAGGTTTCGGGGCGAAACCCCGAGAACCGCCTGTTCTCCTGCGAGCTTGGAAGCGCCATAGACGCTCGCTGGCGCTGGCGTATCGACTTCCGTCCACGGCTCGGTCTTGGAGCCGTCGAAGACATAATCGGTTGAAATCTGGATCACCGGCACACCGAGGGCAGCGGCCGCAACCGCGAGGGCGCGCGGCCCTTCGGCGTTCACGGCAAAAGCCAGCTCGGACTCGCTCTCGGCCTTGTCGACCGCCGTATAGGCCGCAGCCGATACGATGAGATCCGGTCGCGCCGTGCTCAACAGGTCTTGGACCCGGCCTGCATCCGCTAGATCGAATTCGGGCCGGCCGAGAGCCACGATCTCCGCGCCGAACACGGGACCGCGCTCCTGGAGCGACTGAACCAGCTGACCTGTCTTGCCGGTGACCAGAATGCGCATGAGACGCTACACGGCCTGAGCCGTGGTGCCGAGCCGCTCGCCCGCGTACACCTTGTCGCGAAGCGGACGCCACCACCACTCGTTCTCGATGTACCAGAGCACGGTTTTCTCGATGCCCGTCTCGAAGTTCTCCCGCGCCTGCCAGCCAAGCTCGTTCTCGAGCCGCGAGGCATCGATGGCGTAGCGGAAATCGTGCCCGGGGCGATCGGTCACAAAACGGATCAGCTTCTCGTGCGGCTCCCGCGCCGGCCGTACCCGATCCAGTATGCGGCAGATCGTGGTCACGACATCGATATTGCGGCGCTCGTTCCTGCCGCCGACATTATATTTCTGTCCGAGCTGCCCCTCGCTGCCGATGAGATGCAATGCGCGCGCGTGATCCTCCACATAAAGCCAGTCGCGCACATTCGTGCCATTGCCGTAGACCGGCAGCGGCTTGCCATGGAGCGCATTCAGAACCGCGAGCGGAATGAGCTTTTCCGGGAAATGGTAGGGTCCATAGTTGTTGGAGCAGTTCGAGATCAGCGCCGGGAACCCATAGGTTCGGAACCAGGAAAGCGCGAGATGATCCGACGCCGCTTTCGATGCCGAATAGGGAGAGCTGGGATCGTAGGGCGTCTCTTCGGTAAAGAGCCCGCTTCCATCTTCAAGCGAGCCATAAACTTCGTCGGTCGAGACATGTAGGAATCTAAAGCGCGCCTTCCTGTCCGCGTCGAGGCTGAGCCAATAGTGCCTTGCAGCCTCGATCAGGGTGTAAGTGCCGACAATGTTGGTCTGGATGAAATCGGCCGACCCGTCGATCGATCGGTCGACATGGCTCTCAGCCGCCAAGTGATAGATACGATCCGGCTGGAAATCCTGGAGCGCGGCGGCGACCGCACGGCGATCGCAAATGTCGGCGCGGACGAAACGATGATTGGGCGCATTCTCGATCGGCCGCAGGCTCGAAAGATTGCCCGCGTAGGTCAGCTTGTCGAAAGTCAGAACCTCGGCCCCGACCTCCGTCACAAGATAGCGAACCAAAGCGGATCCGATGAATCCCGCTCCGCCCGTTACCATCACCCGCATTGTTGCATCTCCAAACTGTCGATCAGGGCTGAGGAAACGAGCCTTAGGCAAAATCGGCCGCGCATTCGCGGAGCCTCGGCTGCACGAGATCGCGCGCACCCACTGTGGCAGCCTCCGCGGCAACCGGCCAGTCGATCCCGAGCTCGGGATCGTTCCACAAGATGCCCCGCTCGTGCGTCGGGCTGTAGACATGCGTCACGGCGTACCAGACCTCCGCATCGGGCGTGAGCGTACAGAACCCGTGGGCAAATCCCTGCGGAATCCAGAGCTGCACATCGGTCTCTGACGAAAGCTCCACAGCGACGTGCTGTCTGAACGTTGGCGACGACCGGCGCAGATCCACCGCCACATCGAGTATGGCGCCGCGAACACAGCGCACGAGTTTGCCCTGGGCGGCAGGCGCAACTTGGTAATGCAGCCCCCGCACCGTACCGGCCGGTCGCGACAATGACTGATTGTGCTGGACAAATGAAGCATTCCCGATGTTGGACCTGAAGAGATCCTCGCGGAAAAGCTCTACGAAATGCCCTCTGGCGTCGCCATGACGTTTCGGCGTGATCTTGATCACGTCCGGAATGAGACACTGCTCGAAGAACACCTGCGGCGCCTTCCTCTACGCTTGCTTACCCAGCGCTAGCCTTATGCTCCTCTCCATGACCAGCGCAAGAACTGCCGCCAAATTCGGTTTATTACGAGATGTAAAGCGTAGCGAACACGCGCTGACACGCATCGCCCCGTAGATCCTTAACTCTATTGACGGTTTCGGATATAAGCTCCGGGTATGGCTTGGCATACTTGGCACGGTCCGTGATGGCGAGATCGAAAAGACAAACCGCCTTGGGACAGGCTAATGGCAGCCCTGCTTCAGGCCCTGGCTTTCCGGAACCTCGATGAACGCCGAACCGATTGACCGTCATGAGTTTCGCAACCTCATGCGAAACATTGCTGGACAGGTCTCCGTTGTCGCGACCGGTACGCCGGGACACCGGAAAGGCCTCACCGCCAGTGCCGTGTGCTCGTTGACCGACCTGCCACCGACCGTAATCGTCTGCGTCAATCGTGCGGCCGCCGCCCACGACCTCATCATCGAACACGGTTTCTTTAGTGTAAATGCGCTCGCCACCGGTCAGGAAACCATCGCACGCGTATTCTCGGGAATGGCGGGAGCCTCCGGCGAGCAGCGTTTCGAAACCGGAGAGTGGTCTGTTGGCGTAACCGGCGCGCCCGTTCTCGCCTCTGCCGTCTGCCATCTCGAATGCCGCCTCTCCGAATATCGGGAGGCGTCTTCGCATACCGTGTTCTTTGGCCAGGTTATTGCAGGATCCGCTTCGGCCGACGCGAACCCTCTCCTCTATCATCGTGGCAGCTACATCGGATTGGAAGCGCCTGAGCGCGAAGAGGCATTCCTCGCGGCGGCTAAGACAAAATAGGACACCGCCTGTGTCGGGAAGAGACAGCTTGGAAAGCCTGACCATGGAGCGCGAGGTGTCGAGCACTAGTCCTCTGTCGCGACCGCGGCTCGGAGCAGAGAGCGAGACGGCGCGCAAGGAAGCCGCTCCCCACCCGTTCAAGGTGGCTTACCTCGTCAATCAGTATCCCAAGGTGAGTCACAGCTTCATCCGCCGCGAAATCCTGGCGATCGAGCGGCAAGGCGTGCCGGTCGAAAGGATCGCGATCCGCGGCTGGGATGCCGAGGTTGTGGACGCCGACGACATCTCCGAACGCGCCCGCACGCGCCACGCCCTGAAGGACGGCCTAGGCCCCATTCTGAAGACGACATGGCGCGCCCTGCGCGCCAACCCGAAACAATTCGCCACGGCACTGCGCGAGGCCCTGCGTCTGTCACGCGGCGCGGAACGCTCAGCGCCGTATCACTTGATGTATCTCGCCGAGGCCTGCCTCATTCTTGAGTGGATCCGCGCTGCCGGCGTTTCTCACGTCCATGCCCATTTCGGAACCAACTCCGCCGAGGTCGCCATGCTCGTCCACATGCTGGGCGGGCCGGCGTACAGCTTCACGGTGCACGGACCGGACGAGTTCGACAAAGCTCACGCCCTGCATCTCGACAAGAAGATCGGTCGCGCGAAATTCGTGGCCGCCGTCAACTCCTACTGCCGCGCACAACTCTTCCGGAGAGCCTCGCTTGCCGATTGGAGCAAGATCAAGGTGATCCACTGCGGGCTGGAAGAGGATTTCCGCGCCGCCGCCGAGGAACCACCTCCGACCAAACGCAGGCTGGTCTGCGTCGGCCGTCTTTGCGAGCAGAAGGGACAGCTGATCCTGCTCGAGGCATTCGCCCGCCTGCAATCGAAGATCGGCGAATGCCACCTGGTGCTCGCCGGAGACGGCGAAATGCGTGCGGAAATCGAAAGCCGCATCGCCGCGCTTGGCCTCAAGAACTCCGTCACCATCACCGGCTGGATCAGCAGCGCCGCCGTACGCGAGGAAATTCTCGCGGCCGAAGCACTCGTACTGCCGAGCTTCCAGGAAAGCCTTCCCGTCGTGATCATGGAAGCCATGGCACTGCGCCGCCCAGTCATTTCGACATATGTGGCCGGCATTCCGGAACTCATCACGCCGGGTGAAACGGGCTGGCTGGTTCCGGCCGCAGCCATCACGCCGCTGGTCCAGGCCATGGAGGAATGCCTGAGCACCCCGGCCGATGCGTTGCAACGTATGGGAGAGACAGCTTACCGGCGCGTCATCGAACGCCATGATATCGATGTCGAGGCCGCGAAACTGGTTCGTCTCTTTGAAAGCAAGACCGTACCGGACGAGATCGAAGAATGGGAATCCTAGAGATCGTCACCTTTGTCCTGACTTGCGCTGGCATCCTGCTGCTCATCCCGGCCGCAGTGCTGCTGATCGAAATTGTCGCCGCCGTTCTCCCGGGTAAAAACTTTCGTGGCCCAAGCGACGCGCGTCCCACACTTGCCGTACTTGTTCCCGCGCACGACGAAGCCCTCGTCATCGCCGATACGCTGCGCAACATTTCGAGTGAGCTGTCGCCGGGAGATCGGCTTCTGGTCGTCGCCGACAACTGCACCGATGCCACCGCGGAGATCGCCGAAGCGCACGGCGCCGAGGTCGTCCGCCGCTCCGACACTTACCTGAGAGGCAAGAGCTACGCCCTCGACTTCGGTATCCGCCACCTCGCCAACGCTCCCCCCGATGTCGTCGTCATCGTGGACGCCGATTGCCGTCTTGACCCCGGATGCCTGCGCACCATCGGCGCAAGAGCCCACGAAATCGGCCGCCCCGTGCAAGCCCACTACGAGCTGCTCTCTCCAGCCGGAAGCTCGTCTCCGGGCCGCGCCATCGCCGTATTTGCCGCTAAAACCAAAAACTACCTCCGCCCGCTTGGGCTTTACCGCCTCGGCTTGCCTTGCCAACTGGCCGGAACCGGCATGGCATTTCCATGGAAGATCTTTTCAAAAGTCGACCTGAAATCCGGCGAGTTGACCGAGGATTTGGTTCTGGGATTGGATCTCGCACGCGTCGGATTTGCCGCGGAGTTCAGCCCGACCGCCCGTGTGACGAGCCATTTCCCGACCAGTGCCGAAGGAACCAAGACGCAGCGCGCACGCTGGGAAACCGGCCATCTTACGACGATCAGGCGTCGGGTTCCGGGTCTCTTATTCGAGGCCTTACGCACTGGAAACGTTAAGCTTCTCGGTCTCACGCTGGATGCAGCCGTGCCCCCCTTGGCGCTGCAAGCGATGGCGCTGATGGCCGTACTTTTCGCATCACTTCTTGTTAGCGCCTGGGGCGGCTACACAGCCCTCGCCGTGAGCGCGCTTGCCGCCGCTTTTTTGGGAATTTCCATTTTTCTAGCGTGGAAAAGCGTAGGTAGGGATAACATTACATTAACGGACCTGGCACGCGCACCTGCTTATGTCATTTTAAAGATACCGCTATATGCTCAGATATTCCGGGGGAAACGGATATCCTGGATTAGGTCGAAAAGAGATTAGGCCAGATGACGCTCTTGGAACGCACGCCCAATCCTGCTTTCGCATCGAGAAGTCTGAGCAAATTTCTCATGAAACGGACCGCTGATCAAAGCGCGATCTCTGAGCAAAGAGACGTGCCCAAAGCAGAGGAAGCAGAAAGAGAAACGCAGAACGCGTCCTCTGCGAAAGAAAATCCAACGTTCTCCTTTGGAGATCATACGAGCGCGCGAAACCTGATGAGTATTATCGCCGAGTCTGACGCACAAGCTGCAAGCATCATCGGTATCGTTGGTGCTCACCGGGGAGCAGGTGCGAGCGTCACGAGCCGCCAACTCGCCGGCGCATTTGCAAGCTTTGACCGAAAGGCCATGCTGGTAGACGCGAGCCGCGTGAATTTTTCGACGTCGAGCGCCCCGTCGTCCGCCACCCTTCCTTCCATATCGGATCTCGCCGAAGAGGTTCGCCCCTCGATCTCCTTCGTCGACCTCGCAAACACGGGAATCGATACGCCACTGCCCCCTAGCGAGCTTTCGAAAGCGCTAAAAGCGACCAGCCGGCCAGGGCAGATGATCATCGTGGATCTTCCCCCTATCATTCATAAATCCGGATTGCCCGATACCTCAATCAGCGTCCTGGGCAGCGTCTGTGATCTCGTCTTTCTCGTCTGCCTCACCGGTGCCTTGCGGCGCAACGAACTCAGCGAATGCGTCGAAACCTGTAAGGTTGTCGGACTGACGCTCAACGGACTGATCCTCAACGACTGGCAACTTCCGGCCAGCGGTTTACTGAACCGTTAAGGAACAACAGACGGCACTCTGGCGTGCGTGGCCAGCTTCCGAGATTAAAGAAACGACACGGCAGCACGAACTGGAGTTACCCCAGAAATGGGCATCCCGACCGAAACGCTTCGCGAGCACATAGTCTTCGTCATCGACGTCATTCGGCGCCGGTGGCTTCTGCTGTGCCTGCCCGTGCTTGTGGCCGGAATTCTCGGCGTGGTCGCGGTAAAGCTTTCTCCAACGAAGTATACCGCCACGTCGCTCCTGTTGCTTCAGGGTGCAAACCGCACGGCTGGCGGCGCTGGTCCCATCCAACAGATGAACACGGTCGAGCAGGTCAGAGCGTTGGAAGCCTGGCTCAAGAGCGATCAGATTTTGACCGACCTCTTGCCGCAAATGACGGACTACAAGCCGCCGAGCTCCCCCGCCGAGCTCCTCATTCAGACGCGCATTCTCGCGGCCTCCTTATCGCTTCAGCTCGTTGGCAGTTCCGTACTCGAGATCAGCTTGCAGGGCCGCCGTCCGCAGGGCCTTGGCCGCAGCCTCGAAGTCGTGATCTCGCGCCTGATGGAAGGCCTGACGGGACCCGAGCAGAACGTCCTCAGCGCACCGCAATTCATGCTCATGCGCAGAAGCGAAGACGTCGCCTTGACAGAAAACGCCCTGATGAGCGCTCTCGAGAGAGCCGGATTCCAGGCGCCGCTCCAGGTCCGGGCTGAGCTTCAGCAGCTATGGGCAATGGACCAACGCCGCACAGCGGGTCCTTCGGCGGGCGACTGGATCAGCCGTCCGGCTGTCCCTCCCAATACTCCTGACAACGACAAGGGAGCCGACGCAGCCCAACGCCTTCGGGCTGCGATCAGCACCGATCCGAGACTGGTCCAGGAGTTGGAGCGGCTCTATGCGTCCTACCAGATGGCGCTAGATCGGCAGGAAAACCTCAGGAAGCAGGCGACCCCAGGGCGCAGCAACTACGTGAGCATCTTCGATTCGCCGGACAATCTGCTGGTGATTGGTCGCCCGAAAGATCCGATCTTCGGAGAAAGCATTGCCAAGAAACCTGCGATCGCCGGTATCCTGCTTAGCATCCTCGCGGCCGGCGGCCTCGTGTTCCTCGCCGAGCTGTTCGACGGCCGCCTGAGAACGCGCAAAGATCACGAGAACGTATCGGGCCTGCCGGTCGTCGCACGGATTGGCAAGATCCAGGCCGCCAAAACAGCCTAGAAAGTTGAACCACCCGACAATCAACGCGTTCCGAGACGGGTGCGGAAGCAGCCGCGTCAGCAGACTGCCTCACCCAAAACGCCAGCGCGGGGATCGCTTGTAACCGTCTCCCACGCCACACACTGCAACGATTCGGCGAGCCCCTCCCCCAGTTCTGACGGATAAGGCAAGTCAACCGGCGTTTGCCGATAGAGCGTGGCGAAGTGCACGAGCGCAGCAAAATAGATTCCGGCAAAGCTCGCGTGGATGCTGTCCCTGGGTTTCGAAGGATCGCGCAAAGCCGGAGCGCCCGCTTGCGAGCTTACCATTGGGTTTGCGACCATATCCGCCATCTGCAACGCCCTGCCGTCGGGCCACTGAAACGAATTGCCCGTCGCTGATGCAGACAGCCGCTCATCCAAAGCCAAAAGTGCATTTCCGACCGGAACCGAATAGATCGGATCTTCGTTCGCGCAGCCCCCGTCGGAGATCGACGACCAGCCGAGACGGCTCAACCAATGCGGAGCCGCGACGGCTGGCTTGCGCGCTGCATCCGCAAGTTCGTCCCAGAGCACGCGTTCCGCTTTCATTTCGGCCCGCCAAGCGGAACCGACCGGCGCGGCATTCGCGTTTTCCGGATGCGACCCCTGGAAGTCCACCCATGACTGATAGAGGTAGACACGCGCACGGGGGTTGGCCTTGAGCACGGCGCAAGAGAAGCGACGGAGATAATAGGGACTGAACTCGTTCCTCATCGTGCCGGAGAGCGGCACCGCCTCCGTAAGGACGATCGCATCGTATCGGGCTGCATCGCGTTCGAGCGCTTCGCGCTTTGCGATCATTTCGCTGGCGTCCCGCGAGAAAGAATGCGGCCGTCCGCGCCACAGCGCTGAAAGCGGCGAGCCGTACAACGTATTATCCCTCATCGCATGGGACAGCTTGCGGCTCTCGGCAAACCTGCCGACGAGAGACATCAGATCGACCCGCCCCCAGCTCGACTCGGCCTTGTGCTCCATGAGACTATGGCCGACCCAAACCACCGACAGCGTCGAAGTTGGTCCCAGCCTCTGAAATCCCGGGCTCACGATTGCCGGCCCCTCTCGGTCTTCAGCACTCGCCACATGGGAGGCTGCGGATACACCCGCGACCGAGGCAACGAATAGTGCGAACGGCCGCCGCAAACACCCCGAGAGCCCACCACGACGCTGCCCGACGGAAAAAAGCGGCACGCAGCTCACGGACATCGTTGCCTCTCTAGCGGACAGAAGATCGTTCCTCGGACGCGTCGTTCCCGAGCCTCGCGAGTAGATGCCGGGCAACGACGCTGACGTACGGAGACTTCAGGATACCAAGGTGATCGCCTGGCACGCTTAACACATCCAGCTTGTTGATGACACGCCGCCAGAGATTTGTCGTGTCCGGTATCTTACTGTCCTCGGCACGCATCAAAACAGCTTCGCCATCGTAAGGACGCGCCTTGTAGCGCCTTGCCGCGTGGAGATAGGCCTCGTTACGGAGGGCCATTTGGCGTGCTTCCTCGGCAGCCTCCGCATCCAAAGATGTAACGCTGGCAACTCTATGGTACCGAGCCACGGAGACGCTTTCCGAGATAAGCGATTTCCCTCGCGCAAAAACCCGAGAAAGGCCAACCTCGGGCAGCCTGCGGACGTGATACAGCGTCTTGAACAGGGCGATTTCTAATCGGCCCATCGGCATGATCGTGTCGAACATGGCGAGGAAGGCCACCTCCTCTCCGTTGCGCCGAAGCTGTTGAGCGACCTCGAACGCCAACAGCCCTCCGAACGAAAGCCCCGCCAAGTAGTAGGGCCCGCTCGGCTGCTTCTTTCGAATTTCCCTGATGTAGTCCGCCGCGATGGCCTCGACGGACAGCGCCCCGTAGTCGGCGTCGCCGTTCAGGATGCTGAGCTCGCTCGGCACGAACAGCGCATACACCCGTCGGTGCGGCGCAAGATGATCGGCAAGATCCTGATAAAGATGAATGCCGCAAATGCAGAACAGCGGCGGCGTCTCTCCAAGCTCCTGCAATGCGACCACGAGTGGCGTCTCGGCATCGGCCCGTGCTTGCATCCCGGCAACGAGATCCGCAACCGTCGGATTCTGGAACAACATCGGAATCGTACAAGTTCGATCGAACTCGGCACGCACCCGATTGACCACCCTCACGGCAAGCATCGAATGACCGCCAAGATCGAAGAAGTTGTCGTGCACGCCGAAATCGTTGACGCCGAGAACGTCCCGCCATATCTCCCAGACGGCAAGCTCTTCCGACGTGCGCGGCGCCACAATCGTCCGAGACGAATGGACCTGAAGCGGAAGGGTCGCAAGGCGTTTGCCGTCGATCTTGCCGCTCGCCAGCAACGGCAACGCATCGATCAGCGAAATGTGCTGGGGCAGCATGTAATCCGGCAGGAAGCGGGAGAGATGCTGCCGGAGCGTATCGGCTGTCAGGCCCTCGCCGCGCGGCACGACGTAGGCGACCAGCCGCGGGTCACCAGCCACGACCTCCCGAACCGAAACCGCCGCTTGCGCGACCTGCGGATGGCGCGCGAGATGGGTCTCGATTTCAGCGAGCTCGATACGGTAGCCTCGCAGCTTGACCTGCGAATCCGACCTGCCGAGATGCGCCAGTGTTCCGTCGTTCAGCCACCGGGCCCGGTCGCCGGTTCGATAAATCCGCGCATTTGCATCATGCGGCGCGAACGTATCGGGCAGGAAGCGTTCGGCCGTAAGATCCGGGAGGTTCACATAGCCTTGGCTCACGCCGACGCCGCCAATGAACAGGTCGCCTTCGACCCCAATCGAACATAGTTGGAAATCGGCATCGAGAACGTAGGCCTGCGTATTCGCGAGCGGCCGGCCTATCGATATGCCCCGCCCTTCAGGATTGTCCACCCGGCCGCCCGTCGACCAAACCGTGGTTTCCGTCGGCCCGTACATGTTCCAGACCTCGCCGCAGCGCGCGACGAGATCCGCGGCCAAGCTCTGCGGTAGCGCTTCGCCAGTAACCACCACTTTCCTGACGCTTGGCGAACCGCTCCAACCCGCATTCAACAGGAGATGCCACGTTGATGGCGTCGCCTGCACGAACGACACCTCGTGAGCCTCGATCAAGCGCAAGAGCGCCGCGCCATCAACCACATCATCACGGCCAGCCAATACGATGGAAGCACCCACACCGAGCGGAAGCAGCGTCTCGGCGATGGAAATATCGAAGCTCAGCGTCGTGATCGCGAGAACGCGGTCTGAATCTGAAAGACCAGGCTCGAGGATTACGCTCTGAAGCAAATTGACGACCGAGCGATGGGAAACCAGCACGCCCTTGGGTTCACCAGTCGATCCAGAGGTGTAGAGGACATAGGCAGGATCGTCGCCGCGCGCATCGAGATCGCTCGGAGCATCGGCATCGACCGTCTCCGTGCCGGCCTCCCCTTCGGCCATGCACCCCGCCACGTCAAGCGTAGGAACACTCCCCTTCCATGCGGGCGATGGGTTTCCTTCGCCATCGACCAGGACGACGGTTAGCGCCGCATCGCGAACGATGTATTCGAGCCGCTGTGCAGGGTTGATCGGATCGAGCGGAACATAAGCCGCACCCGATTTCAAAACGCCAAGCTGCACAGCCAGCATCGCGGGCGTGCGCGACACGTAAAGACCAACTTTATGGCCGCGACCGATCCCGCGTTGGCGCAGCATCCGCGCCACTACCGAAGCCGCACGATCTAGCCCCCGATACGACAAGCTCTCGCCCTCGAAAAGGACGGCGTCTTTGCTTTCCCACTTCGCAAAGGCAGGCAGCAACCATTCGGAAATCGTTTCGGCCGGCAGTTCCAGTTCCGGCCCACGACCGAGAGCCAGCATCTTTTCCTTTTCGGCGCTATCCATCATGGAAAGCTGTGCAACGGCCATATTCTGGGGCGCGCGGACAACGGCCTCGAGCAGCTTTAGATAATGGGCCGCGAAACGCTCGATCGTCCCCTGCTGAAACACCTGAACGGCATAGTCGAAAGAGATCGAAAAATCGTGCTCGGCATCGACCATGATCGCCAGATCGAACTGAGACGACCGGGTATCGAAATTCACGCGCGAGACATCGAGACCCGCAAAATCGAGCTTTCCGACTGGAACGTTGACCATGTTGAACAGCACTTGAAAAAGCGGCGCACGGCTCGCGTCCCGCTGGTGCTTGAGCGCCTTGACCAATTGATCGAACGGCATGTCCTGATGCGCAAACGCGTCGAGCGCCGTTTCGCGCAACCGTTCGATCAACGCAGGAAAATCACGCGACGTGTCGACCTCCGTACGAAAGAGCAGAACGTTCACGAACGTGCCGATCAGCTCTTCCGACCACGCTTGATTGCGCCCCGCTACAGAAACGCCGAAGGAAACATCACTCCGCCCCGTAACGCGTTGCAATAACAGGTTGAGCGCCGCCATCATGACCATCGAGAGGCTGGCGGAGTGACGAGCGCCGAGTGCAGTCAGCTCGGAGACAAGCGTGGGATCGAGCGGCACACGAACCTGCGCGCCCCGATAGAGCTGGTGATGCGGACGCGGAAAGTCGGGCGCGAGCTGAACCGGCTCCATACCGTCAAGCAGCGCTCGCCAATGGCGCTCTTCCAGCTCGCGACGGTCACCATCGAATGTCTGACGCTGCCAAGCCGCAAAATCTCCATACTGCAGAGCCAGCGGCGGCAACGTCCCGGCCCCGACAGCAGCTCCTCCACGCCCGGCGCGATAGAAATGCGCGAGTTCGCGCGCGAGAACGGCAAACGACCATTGATCGCCGATGATGTGGTGCATAACGACGAGCAAGACCGCTTCATCGGAGCCAAGCTCGACGAGATAAGCCCGAATGAGGGGGCCACTCTCCAGATCGAAGGGCTCCTGCGTAAGCCGCGCCAGGTGCGCCTCCAACGCCTGCTCCGAGACAGCCGATCCCGCACCACAAGCGTCCAGCTTGCTGCGTCGTATCCGAAACGGCGTCGCGGAATGCACGCGGGCTTCGACACCGGTTGAAGTTCCCTTGAACGTGGTCCGCAAGATCTCGTGACGCTCTATGATGGAAGTAAAGGCCGCTTCGAGCGCCTGCGCATCCAGCGCGCCCTTGAACCGCAAGGCGAGCGGCATGTGATAGGCGGTGCTCTCCGGAACCTGCTGCGAGACGAACCAGAAACGTTCCTGCGAAAACGACAGCGGATACCCCGCCGCTGGGCCGCTGTGCTCGACCGGCACCACGGGCAACGGCATCGCGCCTCCGCGCTCGGGCGCTTCGCGCAGCTTTTGCGCGAGGCCGGAGATGGTCGGCGATTCAAACACGGCACGCACCGGAAGATCGGCGCCGCACGCCGCATTGAGGCGCGAAACGAGCTGCGTGGCGATCAGCGAATTTCCGCCCATCAGGAAGAAATCGGCATCGACATCCGCGCGATCCAGATTGAGAACCGCCATCCAGACGTCGGCTACGATCCGTTCAAGCGCATCGTTCGGCCCCCGCACCAGCTCTGCAGCGCCCTTGGGGAGGCTCGACGCGTCGCTGTAGTCTCCATCCAGATACGCCCGTTTAGCTGCAGAACGCTGCGGCTTGCCGCTGGACGTCTGCGGCAAGGTTCCACGCTTCAACAGCACGACGTCATACACCTCGACGCCGTGCTCTGCACTCACCTCGCGCCGGATGCGATCCACCAGATCGCGCACGCCGTCGGGATCGCGGTACCCAGCGCACTCCACCAAAACGACGACCGCTTCTCCTTCAGGCCGCTCGATACCGAACGCAATGACACCAGACACCCGAACGGACGGATGCGCATTCTGCGCAGTCAGCTCGATGTCGTGCGGATAGAGATTCCGGCCATGAACCAGGATGATGTCCTTGAGCCGCCCCGAAATGAAGAGCTGGCCATTGCGCAAGAAGCCGAGATCTCCCGTCCGCAGATAGCGCAGCCCCGCGCTGCCTTGGGAAGCAAGGCGGGCGCCGAACGTCTCCTCACTGAGAGCCGCCTTGCCCCAGTAGCCGCGTCCAATGCTCGCGCCGCTGACCCAGATTTCTCCGACCGTGCCCGGCGCACACTCCACAGCCCGCTCCGGATCGACAATGCGAACCTCGACGCCATCGAGAAGCGGCCCGCATCCGACGACAACTCGCTTGTATCGCGCGCTTGCCGCCGTCGCTTCCTGTACCTGATTGCGGTCGAGGGCGGATGCATCGAACTCCACCATCAGCGGCAGCTCATCGCCGGGCTTGATGCTGAGTGCCAGAACGGCTTCCGCCATCCCGTATGCCGGCGCCAGGCTCTGCGGACGAAAGCCGTGCGGCGCGAACGCCCGCGAGAAACTCTCGACGGTATCGGCGCGCACAGGCTCGCCCCCACTCGTCGCGAGTGACCACGACGAAAGATCGCCTGTCCAGCCAGGCTTTCGCGACAGCGCCTTCACGCACGCAAGGAACCCCGTATCGGGCGCTCCACTATAGGAGATCTTGAACTTCCCGATCGCGTCCAGCCAGCTGAGCGGACGGCGCATGAAGGTCGCGGTTGGCATCAGGTAGGACGTGATGCCGAGATAGACCGGAGAGATTACGCCTTGCAAAAGGCCGAAATCGTGAAACCAGGGAAGCCAGCTCAAAATGCTGGTCGGAGCATCACTCGTCTCCATCGCGCGGCTCAGAGCGGCGCAATGACACATCACGTTGGCATGGGTGAGTTCCACCCCGCGCGGAGCGCTGGTCGAGCCGGACGTGTATTGAAGATATGCGAGATCGTCACCCGAGATCGTCACATCTGGAAGGCGCAGTGCAGGCGCGTCGAGGTCATCGCGCGAAGCCCACGGCACCGACGAATGCACGAACTGGTCTCGATGCTCTGCAGCCGAGATGACGAGCGCCGCCCCCGAATCCTCGACAATGCCGTTGAGACGCCTGGAACCGGCATCGGAAAACTGCCGTGGAGCCGGCGCCGGTACCGGAACGAGGCCCGCAACGATACAGGCCCAGAACAGCTCGACGCTATCGAGCCCGTTATCGAGTGCGAGCAGAACGCGGTCGCCGGTCTGGCATCGCGCTGCAAGCCCACACGCGAGAGACAGAACCCGGCTTTCGAGAGCCGAAAACGTAATTGCATTTGCGACACTCAGATCGTCGGCAAGCACCGTGTAGGCGACCGCAGCGCCGAAGCGTGCGCACTGCCGGAAAAAAAGTGCACGCAAGTCACGCGGCTCCGCGAAGGCGGACGTAGCCACCGGCACATCCATCGGCTGAATGGAGGGAGAAATTGCTCCACTCCAGAGTTTGATATGAGTCACGTTATCGCGCAGCCACTACTTGATCGACGACCGACACGCGCCACGGATTGTAGCGCTCAATTTTCAAACCCGAAGGAGAAAAGAAGTTATCTTAAAATTCTACACCCGCGATCGCAAAAGAGGAATTTACTTAGATCGCCAGTGTTAATTCAAAATGACGACAACTTATGCTGATCATGTTCTTTAACTGGCTTCTTCCAAACCGGCTTGCGGTGCATCTGCACGACACCGAGCTGCGTGTGTGGACTTGGGACCATTCTGCAGAGGGTGCGGCAAGGAATGGAAAGAGTGGGGACTGAACGGGGGTCGGATGCGACTCCCCGTATCGGCAGCGTGATTATTGGCCGCAACGAAGGCGAAAGACTGGTGTCCTGCCTCAGGTCGCAGTCTGTTTCGCCCGTGGTCTATGTCGACTCCGGTTCGAGCGACAATAGCGTCGCGAACGCACGCAATGCCGGGGCGACTGTCGTCCAGTTGTCCACACCACCGAACTTCTCCGCGGCCCGCGCGCGCAATGCCGGGATGCGTGTAATTCTCGAGGCCCACCCGGATCTCGAATTTCTTCAGATGACCGACGGCGACTGCGAGCTGCGCAAGAACTGGATTGAAAGCGCCCTTGCAGCGTTGCAGGCCGACCCCAGCCTTGCCCTCGTGTTCGGCCGGCGGCGCGAACGCCATCCTGACCGATCTGTTTACAATGCGCTCTGTGACGACGAGTGGAATTTGCCGATCGGCGAGGCGGCGGGCTGCGGCGGCGATGCCCTGTTCCGCGTCGCAGCCCTACAATCTGTGGGCGGCTACAACGAGACCATGATTGCCGGCGAGGATTCCGAGTTGTCCATGCGCCTGAGAAAGAAGGGATGGCGCCTGGAACGCATCGATGTCGAAATGACCCTGCACGACGTCGACATCCGCCATTTTTCGCAGTTCTGGACCCGCATCCGACGCTCCGGACATGCCTACGCCGAAATGGCCCATTTACACCCCGACGCCCGCTGGCCCGATTGGCCGCGCGCCTGCCGCAGCATTATTGTCTGGGGCGCGATCATGCCCCTGGCGCTCGCGGTCTTTGTGCTGTTGGCGATCTTGCATCACCCGCTTTGGTGGGTGGCCGCGGCCATCGCCCTCCTGCCCTGGCCGGTAAAAATTGGGCAACTTTTTTTCCGCCAGCTCAAGCGCGGCCTAAGCACAAAGGTCTCTGCCGCCGGCGCCGCACTGCTGATGCTCGGCAAAATCGCCCAGTTTCACGGGCTGGCAACCTTTCACTACGGCCGCTGGCGCAATCGTGCTTCGCCCATCATCGAATACAAAGGACCGCGTCCGGCATGATTTAGAATTGCAGCCGGCGCGCTTCCAGCACCGCATACGCCGTCACATCCGCATGATTTACGCTACTCTCTTGCCCTCAATTCGGAACACTCAATGACGCAACCGCTCAAGATCGGCCTTATCGGCGCCGGTTACATCCTTCAATCACATGCTAAGGCGCTCAAGGCGACGGACGGCGTTGTACTCCATGCGGTTTGCGATCAAGCGATCTCCCGCGCGCAAGGCGCAGCCGACCTGTTCGGCATTCCGAAAGTCTTCCAATCCCTCGAAGAGATCGCTGCCTCCGACTGCGACGCCGTGCATATCCTGTTGCCGCCGGAATTGCACATCGACACCGCGAGCCGCATGATCGAAGCCGGCAAGCACGTCTTTCTGGAGAAGCCTATGGGGCTCGGATCCGCGGCTTGCCGAGCACTGAGCCAGCAGGCGGCAGCCCGCGGCGTCAAACTCGGCGTCAATCACAACTTCCTTTTCATGCCGGCCTACGAGACGCTCCGCGATGCGATCCGCGCGGGCAAGCTTGGCACAGTCGATCATCTTGCCGTCGATTGGCTTTTTCAACTGCCGCTGATCCAGTTCGGCCCATTCGACAATTGGATTCTCGCCGCACCCGAAAACCTCGTCTTCGAACTCGGCCCGCACCTCGCCGCCTTCGTGATTGACCTGGTCGGCCCCGTCAAGGCAATCGCAGGCCACGCCGGATCGCCTATCGATCTTCCGGGAGGCCGGCGCGTCTATCGCCATTGGAACCTTATTGGAGAGGCCGGCCGTTCGTCCGTCGTGTTGAACTTGTCGGTTACGCCCGGGCAAAAGGATCGCAGCATCAAGGTGCGCGGCAGCGGCGGCATCGCCCATTTTGATTTCGAGCGCGGCCTAGGCCGCATCGAGCGGACGCAAAGCGCCAATCCGATATTCGACAACGTAATGACCGCGCGCGCCGCCGGCCGCGCACTGTCCCGCGATGCCGGGCGCAGCTTCTTCCGTCATGCTCTGGCAACGCTCCGCAAACAACCGACCTCCGATCCGTTCGGCGAAAGCATCGCTGGCAGCGTCCAAAGTTTCTATGCCGGCGTCAAATCCGGAACCCTGGATTCCCGCCACGACGGCATGTTCGGCACCCAGGTCATGGAGCTCTGCGAAAGCGTCGTCGCGACTGCAAATCTCCCGTCCGACGCGAACGCGCCCCAGCCTAGGGCCACAACGCTACCATCAGAGCGAGCGCCGAGCGTTCTCGTCGTCGGCGGCAGCGGCTTTATCGGGCGGCGCCTTGTCGAACGCCTGACGAAAAGAGGCCTCGGCGTCCGCGTCCTCACTCGCAATCCCACCTCCGCGGAGATCAATCTCGCAGGGCTTGGCGTCGATATCCTGAAAGGATCGCACGGCAATCCGGCCACGCTCGAAAAGGCGCTCGACGGCATCGAAAGCGTCTACCACCTTGCCAAGGCCGAAGGAAAACGCTGGCAGGACTACATCGAAAACGACATCAACCCGACCCGCACTCTTGCCGAAGCGGCCCTCAAGCACGGCGTCAAACGCTTCATCTACACCGGCACGATCGACTCTTACGCGTCAGGCAGCGCCAGTGACGTGATCACCGAAAGCACCCCGCTCGACGGCAAAATAGAGACGCGCAATCACTACGCGCGCTCCAAGGCCGCATGTGAGGCGATGCTGAACGAGATGCATCGCACGCGCGGCCTACCGCTTGTCATCTTGCGCCCCGGCATCGTCATCGGGCAGGGCAGCCCCCCCGCGCACTGGGGCGTTGGCCTCTTCAACTCCGACACCGACGTGACCTATTGGGGCGATGGCCGCAATCCCATTCCTTTGATCCTCGTCGAGGATGTTGCCGACGCGCTCGACCGCGCACTCGATGCGCCCGGCATCGAAGGGCGCACCTTCCTTCTGACAGACGCCCCTCTCATGACCGCCAGAGATTATGTGGCGGCTATCGAAGACCGCGCTGGCGTAAAGCTCGACGCACGGGAAGGTCCCGTCTGGAAGCTCTTTGCGATCGACGCCGCGAAGGAAGCCGCCAAGCATGCGATCCGCCATCCCAACCGGCGCGCAGTGAGTTTCAACGATTGGGCCTCGCGGACCCAGCGGGCGCGCTATGACAGCAGCGCAACGCAGAAGGCTCTCGGCTGGAAGCCGGCGGGCAGTTATGAGCGGCTGGTCGAGGGCATCAACGCGTCCGTCGATCACTTCATGCGCTGATCGGCCAGTGGCCGAAGCGCAGTGTCGTTACCGCTTTTCGCCGAGCGAGCGATTGAAAAGTGCGCTTTGTCGCGCGAGATCCGACAGGAAATATTCGGGGCTAGATGAGCCCCGACCCTGAATCGCATTCCGCAGCATCGAGAGAGCGGTGCCGGCGCCAAGCGCCGCATCGGCGAGCGCGGCGTAGACTACACCGTGATGCTTTATGAAATAGCGACGCCGAGATTCGAACCAGTACGGCGCGCGTCGCTTGATCCTGCCGGCCGCGGATGTGACACCCGTGCTGGCCCCCACCAGATGCACGACGCGGCTCTCCGGCACATACCAGCAGGTCCAACCGTGATTGAGCGCCTCGCGGCAGAAATCCGTTTCCTCGTAGTAGAGGAAATAGTCTTCATCCATTAGCCCGATGTCGTCGAACACGGTGGTGCGGATGAGCATACTCGCCCCAGACAGCCAGTCGTAGCGTGTCGTCTCATCGGTCAGTGGCGGGGCAACGACCGACGACTTCAAGAGCCGGCTCACGGGGCCGACGTTCACGCTCGCCTCGAACTCACTGCCGATGGAGTGGAAACGAAACGCCGAGCATTGTCGCGTGCCGTCGCGATGCTCGAGGCGACTGCCGGCGAAACCCGCCTTCGGGTTCGCCTCCATGAAGGAGACGAGGGTCCTGAGCGCCCCCGACCGCACGATCGTATCCGTATTCAACAGCCAGATGTAGCGAGGCCTCGTGGCGCGTGCGAGCTGTTCGCGGATCACGCCGTTGTTGCCGTAGCTGAACCCGCCGTTCTTCGGCATCGGCAGAACGCGCGCCCAATGCGACCAGCCGTTCTGCTCGATCGCTTGCGCGATCTCGGCGCCCGAACCGTCCGGCGACGCATTATCGGCAACGACGACTTCGCAATCCGGCCAGTCTGCAATTTCCGCCTCGAGCGAGCGCAGACAATCCACCGTCAGATCGCGGGTACAATAGTTAACGAGCGCAATGGCGACGGACACGTTGTAGGCCGGCTCGGAAGGCATGAATTCCACTCAAAATTGGGGGGCGTTGTGCACCGCACACACCCCACAGTCTTTATCACATCATACAGCCATCGGAAGAACGGCAGCCTTGTTTGGTTTAGCGGCACGATGGCCATAAGTCTGGCACGCAAGATGCAACCCACATTCTTGCGAGATTGCAAAGGGGTGCTTGATCCCTGAATTCGATTTTTGCAACACCGAGATGCGCCATGGGCTCACAAGTTAACCACCGTAAACAAAGTCATAATATTTATGTTGCACATGACTGTAACAGGTCATACTTTTCGGTAAGTAGTCGTGCAAATTTGGCACGATCCGCTCCTGGCTTTTATCAACAGAAGGAGCACGACGGACGCCCATCTCTTCAGTGGGCGGACATCGTAGCGGAAGGGTGGAGTCCGTGAAGAGTAAAACCATTTGCCGCCCGGTCGGGCGGGGTATTCGTATACCTGTAATCGTCGGCGCGTGCGTTGCAGCAAGCATCCTGCCGGGCGCTATTTTGGCCGACAGCTTCGGAGACGGCTCGCACGTGAGCGAAACGCTCAGGTCTGCCAGCGTCGACATCGCCTCCGTCGCCCCGTCTCATGACCTTTCTTCCAAGACATCGGGCGTCAGAGAGGTCGAGTTCAAAGAACCGACGGGCTCGCTCGCCACCCCGCTGATCAAGCGGCCTCAATTCGACATGTCCCAGGTCGAGCGCATCCGCGTGCGCGTTTGGGGCAATCAGGACCTCAGCGGCGATTACGCCATCGACCCTGATTTTTCCTTGTCATTTCCGCGCATTGGCCGCATCGAAATCGGCAACATGACGCCCGCCGATCTCGAACAGATGCTCGCTTCGAAGCTGAGCAGCCTGGCGCGCAGCGACGTCACGGTCGCGGTTGAGATCGCGAAATTCCGCCCCTATTTCATTATGGGACAGGTTACGGAAGCCGGTGCCATGGAATGGCGTCCAGGTCTCAAAGTGATACAGGCGATCTCGCTTGCGCGTGGCGTTACGCGTTCGTCCGATGCCGTGGCTGTCGGCGGGGGCGGGCTCCGCACCGTCGCCAATCGCCAGTCCAAGACGCAGCTCACCTTCGCGCTTGCCCAGCTCGCCCGCCTCAAGGCCGAGCGGGAAGGCACCGATATCGGCCTCGCAACCGAACGGATCTCGCAGCTGATCAAGAACTCGCCGGAAACCGAGCGGACCGCCCTCACCGCACTCGTCTCGCGCCAGAACGACATGCTGAGCGAACAGCGCGACATGATGGAAACACAACTCGTCGGTCTGCGCCGCGAACGTGAAGCCGCCCAGCGCGAGTTCGAAGCTGCCGAGAAGCAGGAACGTATCGTTCGCAGCCAGCTCGACATGACCCGCTCTCAGGTCGCGAACGTCGAGGGCCTGTGGGAGAAGAAGCTGATCGCTAACGCACGCTTCTTCGAGCAGAAATCTCAGCTCATGACCGGCGAAGTCCGCTACGCTGAAACCCATGCAATGGTCGAGCGCGCTCGCGCCCGCCTGAGCAACGTCGAGCAGCAGCTCGTGATGGTACCGCAGCAGCGCCGCGCCACTCTGAGCGAGCGTATCGACACGCTGGAGCGCGAGGTTGCGCAGCTGGAGCTGGCAACGGGCATTCGCGTGAATTCCGATGAGCAAGATGTGCTGAAGCTTCAGTATCATATCGCTCGTGAAAGCCGCGCTGGCCTCCAGACCATCCCCGCCACGGTATTCACCGAAGTCATGCCGGGCGACGTCGTGATTGTCTCCGAGGGCCAGGAAACCAGCGGCGCGGTGGTCGACAACGGACAAGCCCCCGTTAATGGCGGCAAGGACGCGAACGCCGCTGAAAAGGCCCAGCGCATGATCGAGGATGCGGCGATCGATCCGCCCGCCATCTTCCGCCGCACGTCTTCATCGACGACGGACTTCATTAGCCGGCCGAACTACTAGGAATAACAAGGCGGCGGTGCAGCAACGTGAGTTGCTGCACCGCCGTTTTTTTGCGTGCATTCACCCTCGATACTACCTCTTAGTCCGCACCTGCCGTCCGCCGCGGTTGAAACTTAGGGACCGCAAGAGCGAATCCGGCACATATTAATCTCCCGCTGTGGGAACCCCTTGCCACCACCCCGGCAATGATGTCTAGCAGTCGCTGACCGGCTTTAGACTCTGGAATTGATGCGAGGAGTGCATCCCGTGCGATTCGATGCGCTCTCATGGGCGGCGCTTTCCTCTCTACGCGATAGATTTGTTCACGGCCGCATATTCCAGGCCGCCAGCCTCAGCATGGTCGCTCAGATCCTGAGCCAGATCATCCGCCTGGGCGGCAACCTGATCATGACGAGACTGCTCGCCCCCGAGATGTTCGGGCTCATGAGCATCGTCTTCACGATTCAGATGATTCTCGGCCTGCTTTCCGACATCGGTCTCCGACCGGCAATCATCCAGAGCAGGCGGGGCGATGACCCCATATTCCTGAACACGGTCTGGACGATCCAGGTGCTGCGCGGCGCAGCCATGCTGGTGATTTGCATCCTGATTGCAGCCGGCCTTCACATTGCCTCAGCCTACAACATCTTCGCCCCCGACACCGCGCTCGGTTCTCCCGATCTTCCGCCTGTGCTCGTCGTGGCCTCCCTCGCGAGTGTCATCGGCGGCTTTCAATCGTCGAACTACATCACCGCCAGCCGCAATCTGAATCTGCGTGGCATCATCATCATCGATCTCATCTCGCAGGTTGTCGGCCTGCTGGTCATGATAGGGCTCGGCTTATTGACGAGATCGATCTGGTCGCTTGTCGCCGGCGGCCTGTTTGCGGCCGCGATCTCGACCGTACTCAGCCACATGTATTTGCCGGGCATCGCAAACCGTCTGATGCTGAACCGCGAGGCCCTTGCCGAGGTCTACAAGTTCGGAATCTGGATACTTGTTTCTTCGATCGCGTTCGTGCTGGCGGTCAACATGGACCGCGCCTACCTCGGCGCCGTGATCAGCGCAACATCGCTCGGCATCTACGCCATAGCGCTGAACCTCTACTCAGCAGTCGATGGGTTGATTTCCAGACTGTTCGAGAGTGTGGTTCTTCCTGTATTGAGCGAAGCATCGCGCACCAGCAACACCAGGCTACGCGAACAACTACGGCGCCTGCGGCCGCCGTTCGACATCTGGTACATAGGCACCGCCGGACTCCTCTTCGCCCTCGGGCCAGACATCATTCATATTCTGTACGACGAACGCTACGCAAGCGCCGGCCCACTTCTGCAGATCCTCTCGTTCGCGCTCATCTTCACAAGGTACAACGTATTCACGACAACCTACGTCGCCATCGGCAAACCCGAATATCAGGCCGCCATCAATATCATCCGGCTCGTCGCCGTGGCGATACTGCTGCCGATCCTCTTCAATGCCTATGGATTGGAGGGCGCCATCTACGCGGTTGCGTTGCATCCGATCGCAGCCCTGCCGTTGCACTATTGGCTGATCCGAAAGCTTGGCTTGCTCGATCTCAAGTACGAGTTGCTCGTTCTACTGGCTTGGCCTGCGGGCTATCTGTCGGGGTTAGCCTTTACCGAGATCATTCGCCTGATTGCTGGATAACGGCCACATCCGCTACGACATGCTGAACGAGCAATCGTTAGTCATGTTCTCAAGCACCGGCAGGCCGGCGAACCCCAATGCTTTAAGTTGTGAAACGGATAACGGCTCATCGCGATCGATCGCGCCGAGGAGGATTGATGTTCCAGAACCTCTTGGCCCGCAAAGGGCCCCTCGCCTGCTGCCTCGCCCTGGCACTGGCCTTTCCTTTTCAGGATGTCGCCGCTGCCGAATCCAAGATCAAAAGCGTCGGCTCGGAGCAAAACGCCGCCTCGCCCATCGGAACCAATCTGACCGGCGTCGTCGATTGGAGCGCGGAGTGGACGTTCACCGATCCATTCAAACAATCGCGACCGTGGGTATCCTCTTCCGGCAACACCTGGGACGACGGACGAAAGCTGGATCTTGATGAGCACGGCTGGGTGAAATCGCTGCTGCCGGGACAGATCGCCCGCACCGTGATGTACTGGCACGACGGCGAGAAGCACTATGCGGCCGGAAAATACGAAGTCCTGTATGACGGCGAAGGAAAACTGACGTCGTTCCCGCAGCGTATAACCGCAGCCGAGCCCGGCAAACTGACGCTTTGGGCAAACCCAAAGAACGGCGGCATTTCCCTCACTCTGGAAGCGACCAATCCGGACAACTACATCCGAAACATTCGGATCATCGCTCCGGACAGTGCATGTGACGGCGCACCCGACAAACCGTGCCCACCGAATGCCAGCGACGCCGACACAAAAAAATCGATATTTCTCGCCGAGTTTCTAGACACCATCAAATCCTATCGCGCCTTGCGCTTCATGGATTGGATGGACACCAACAATTCCAAGATCACGACATTCGACCAGCGCCCCAAGGCCACCGACGCCCACTACACGATGAAGGGCGTACCCTTGGAGATCATGGTCGAGCTGGCCAACACGCTGAAAGCGGACCCGTGGTTTACGATCCCTCATCTGGCCGATGACGATTACGTCGAAAAATTCGCCGAGTATGTGCGCGACCACCTCGCCCCCGATCGGCTCGTCTACATCGAGTATTCCAACGAAGTGTGGAACTCCATTTTCGATCAATCGCGCTATGCGGGGGAGCAAGGCGCCAAGCTCGGCCTTTCGAGCAATGCCTTCGAAGCCCAGCTAAGGTTCTATTCCAAACGCTCAGTCGAGATTTTCCGGATCTGGGAGAAGGTATTTTCCGGCACGTCCCGCCTCGTACGCGTCATGGCCTCTCAAGCTGCCAACTACTGGGTTTCCGAGACCGTTCTCGGCTTCGATGATGCCTATCGCTCAACGGATGCCCTCGCGATCGCTCCTTACTTCGGCGGCTATGCGGGCGACCCTGCCGAAGAAGCCCGCGTGCAAGAAATGACGCCCGAAGCCCTCATCGCCGAATTGCATGGCCGAGGACTTTCCGAGGTCCAGGATTGGCTCGCACGGCAAAAGGAAGTCGCTGACCGCTTCGGCGTAAGCCTGATTGCCTACGAAGGCGGTCAGCACCTGGTGGGCGTGGGAAATGTCGTCAACAACGAACGCATCAATGCCTTGTTCGCCGCGGCGAACCGGCATCCCGCCATGAAAGATCTCTACCTCGCGTACCTCACGCAGTGGCAAAAGGCCGGTGGCGGCATGTTCATGCAGTTCGTCAATACGTCCGGCTATTCGAAGTGGGGCAATTGGGGCGCCCGCGAATATTTGAATCAGCCACTGGCGGACGCACCGAAGGCCGACGCACTCGAGACCTTCATAAAGGCCAACCCGACAAAGTGATCGGTACGACCAACCGAACGGGTAACCTGCCTCACCCCAACCGCCACGCCCCCGCTGGGCGAAGCTTTAGCCAGTGCCACCCCCACTGCCTTCAGGGCGAATGACCCGATAGGCAAAACCGCGCAGCGAAGGCGTTTGCTCGTCTCGTCTCACCTTTGCCGAGGGCTGCGATTCCTCGAGACGCAACGTCGCCCGCGACATTGCGACGAGGATAAGGCCCAAATGCAGGGTCAGCGCCACATCGCTGGTCGTCACGACGAGCACGAACCAGCCGACCGTCGCCGACAAGAGCAGGGCGCTGATTTTGCGAATGCGATCGCGTTCGTCGGAGCGCGCCGCAGCCGATCTGGCAATCACACCCGTCAGCCCCAGCAAAGTGGGAGCGAAGATCGCGCCGAATAGTGCCAAACCCACCAACCCGAAGCAAAGCGCGACCTGAAGATAGAAATTGGTAATATCGATGATGCCCTGCCCCTGCAGCAGTACACCGAATTTCGGATCCAGCAGAAAATGGAGATCACCGAAAACGGGGTTCTCCAGAATGTGCTGGATGGAGATCTGAAGGAGCAGCTGCCGATACCCGACGCTGTTATAGGCATCCACGCCGGACGCATCCTCGGTCGTGATGAGCCACAACCCGCCGGCAATGATCGCCGTCGCGAGCGAAAGGAGAAGACCCCAGCGGATGAAGGCTTTCCGGACCATAATGACAAGGTAGACGAAGATCGCCACCGCAAGTGCCAGCATAGCGCCGCGCGAGTCCGTCGAGACGAGGCCGGCCAGCAACATACCGCGGAACAGCCACAACCGCAGCGTCCCGAGCGCAAGCGCGCCCTTTAGATACTCAAGAAAAAGAAACCCCAGCGCCAAGTGATAGCCGAGCGAATGCGTGTTCGCGGTCGCAGAGATGCGAATGAGACCGGAGCGAACGTCAGGAATCGAAAAAACCGACGGCGGTTCCTTGAGCCGATAGAAGTCCCATTGCTTCAGCGTGGCGATGATCGCGATGGACGCCAGAATGAGAGAAACGAAGAGCATTGCCCGAAAGCAGAAGTCGAAATCCTCTCGGCTGCGGATGGTCCGGCTTAAAACGAAATACGGGATCCCGAGCACGAGCAACTGATCGATAAGAAATCTCGGCCCCGCCGTCGCCCCCATCGACACCGTAACCAACACAACCGTGAGGATGATGTAGATCACGACGCTTGCGTCAGCGACCGAAAAGTCGCCTCGGTTGTTGCCTTGAAGAGAAGATCGGAACAAAATCGGAACCAGCACGAAGAACACGACGACCTTGTAATAGGTCAGCATGATCAGCCAGTTTATGCCCGGAAACGGCAGATAAACCTGCAAGTAGGCCGGTAGACACGGCACCGCGATAAAAAAGAACCCCAGTCTCTGCAAGGGATCGGAAGGCGCAAGGACTAATAGCACGAGGCCGGAAAGCGCCAACACGGCAAGCGGATCGTCGAGAAAGAACAGGATCAGCGCCGTAAACAGCCAAACGGCCAAGCAACGCGCCAGGAACAATGGCGGCGCGATTCGCGGCGCCAACCCAAATGGCGCCGAAAATCCGACGATGGCGTAAACCGCACCGGACAGGCTTGCGCTCATGCGACCGATCCTTGCGAAACGCCCTGCCTTGATTGCTCGTTCAGCAGGGAACGATATGTCTCGACGATGCGCTGCGCCTTGCCGGACCACGCGTAGTCGCGCGCCCGCTGTCCCGCAGCGACGCCCATAGCCTGTCGAAGGTCAGGCGCCTCGATCATCTTCTGCAACGCGCGCGCGACATCCGCCACGACATGCTCTCGCGAAAGCGGCTCGACCTTGAAGCCCGCCGCGTCGGTCACATACTCCGCCACGCCGCCGTTGTTCACGACGATGCACGGCAGCTTGTTAGCCATCGCTTCGAGCACGACCGCCCCGCCGAACTCGCGGACCGACGGGAAGCAGAAAACGTCAGACGATCGATAGTAAGCCAGCGTTTCCTGCTGCGGCACCCAGCCGGCAAAGCGCACCAGATGATTGAGCTGCGCATCTTTCGCCTGCGCCTCGAGTGAGGCCCGTTCCGGCCCATCGCCCACGATCGTCAACCGCGCCCGATCGCGTAACGCGGCCGGAAGTGATGCAAGAGCATCGATGGCGATGTCAGCGCCCTTGTAAGGCACCAGCCTACCGACAAAAAGGATTTCAAGCTTATCGCTCTCGTGTCGATCGTTGTCGTCTGCCAGCGCTGCAAAAAAGGAGGCGTCCAATCCGTTCTCCGCCAGCACCTCGACGCGCCGCTTTAGACGGAAAAGGTCCTCCAGGAGACCCTTGGTGAACTGGGAGCCGGAGAAGACGTAGGCCGCGTTTTCGTAGGTCTCGCGGTAGCCCGAGAGCAGATATCGTCCCGCCGTACGCAGCCAGTTCAGGAACGAGAACTCGGATTTAGCGACCGTCCCAAAGCTTGCGGGATAGGGCACCCCACCGTTCACGGGTCCGATAACCAGCGGCGTCTGCCCACATACCTTTCGCACGCTGTAGGGGTAGCGCGGCATCATCGGCGTAATCGCATGAACGACATCGAACTCGCCGCGCGTGATGCGCGACCCGACCGCACGCAGAACCTTGCGATCGAACTCCGCATAGGTCGGATAGGTCAGCGTATGATAGAGCGGCCAGATCGTGCCGCCGCGGATCGTACTGAGCCGCGTTGCGATCCTGTGCCACCCGGCGGTCCATGCACTTTCCGGAATGACGACGATATCCGCATCCGGATGCTGCGCCCGAAGCGCTTGCTCGTTGCGGACGTGCGTAACCAGAGTAACGCGCACGAGTTCGGAAATATGACGATAGAATTTGTAGCCGACCAACGGAACCGAAGGCCATTCCGGATTACATTGCTCGACAACGAGCAGCGCATGTATTTTCCCGCTGCCCTCGCTCAAGCGTCTGCTCCTTCACAAGTCCCTAAAGTGGTGCGCTGCGCAGCCGAAAACATGGAGACGAAACCGTCCCCCGGGAGGGCATCCCCAATCCCGAAAGTGTTCCGACACGGAAGATACGACGCTCCATGATAGGAAACCTTCACGACCAAAGAATAAATTCGATGAAATGCCCGGAGAACAAGGGCCACGAAATCTGGTTAACGGCTGGCAAGAAAGGGTATTGAACGGCCCGCGACTGGAGATCCCGCCACCTCAAAGCAATGCAAGTTGCATATCACGCGCCGATGGATTGCATCGGCAAGATCCAATTCCATCGCCATTGACCATAGGGCCGGAAAAGATACGCGCCGGTGGAAGCGCGGCTAAGCTCACCGGAAAATGCCGAAAGCAACATCCCGACCAATCGACGAGACCAGGTAACGGAATGAGAATTGGCTACCTAGTGCCTGAGTGGCCTGGCCAGACACACGCGTTCTTTTGGCGCGAGATGACGGCCCTGCGAAAGCTTGGGCACACGGTTCAACCGTTGTCGACACGGCGGCCGCCCGACAGCGCCTGCCTGCACGCGTTTGCGCAAGAAGCGCGCGATACGACCCATTATGTCTACCCCCCGCGCCCAGGAAAGACCGCACGCATTCTGGCGTCTCGCCCGCGAGCGGCGTCCGCCGCACTGTCCTATGCCGCCTCGTTACCCGAAAGCTCCGCTTCGGGCCGGTTGAAGGTCGCAGCTCTCCTTGGGTGCGCGGCCGATCTTGTGGCGAAATGCGATGAGCTCGCAATCGAGCACCTGCACGTCCACTCCTGTGCGAACGCTGCTCACATTGCCGCGATGGCGAACCTATTGGGCGGCCCCAAATACAGCCTCACGCTTCATGGCGACCTGCCCGTGTATGGAACCGATCATCGACAAAAGATGCAACGCGCCAGCTTCGTCTCCACCGTAACGCGCCCCCTGCAGAAGCAGGTACTCTCCGCGACGGACCTGGCCAAGGAACGCGTGCCGGTCATCTGGATGGGCGTCGACACCGAACGCTTCAAGCCGAGCGCCAGCAGCAAGCCCGCAAACGCACCTTTCTTGATGGTTACAGTCGCGCGACTGAATGCAGCCAAAGGACACGAATTCGCGCTCGCTGCGTTGAAGCGCGTTCGCGACAAGGGACTGGACGCCCGCTATACGATCGCCGGCGAAGGCCCCCATCGGGCGGAAATCGAGCGCACGGTTTCGGAACTAGGTCTCGAACAAGCCGTCGATCTCCCCGGAAACTGCTCTGAAGATGACGTCATCGCACTTCTCAACCGCGCGGACGCTTTCGTGTTGTCGAGCGTTGGGCTCGGAGAAGCAGCCCCCGTCAGCGTCATGGAAGCGATGTCATCGGGCGTTCCGGTCATCTGCTCCCGCATCGGCGGCACGGAGGACATGATCGCCAACGGCGAGTCCGGCATCCTGGTTCACCAGAAAGACATCGACGGCCTGACCGAAGCCATCGAGAGCCTCGCACGAAATCCGGAATTCCGCGTCCGGCTGGCACAGGGCGCACGAGAACAAGCACTTCGCGCTTTCGATTATCGGATCACGGCAGGCAAGCTTGCAAACGCCTTCGCTCAGAGCCAGCGCTTCTCGCTCTGAGCGATCACCGATCGGTCGGGATCCACCACATCGCGAACGACCCGGCCAGCGCGGCCGCCGTGACGACGCCGAGAAGAACCGGACGCGAAAAATCCGACGCCACCCCGGTAAACACCACCGAGCCCCACGCGACAGCGACGGCCGTAAATTTTACCTCACGGCGTATTCGGCCCCGTTCCTCGAAACGCCGTGCCTCGGCGAGTGCTTCCCTGAGCAGCGGCACGCGGTCGAGCCATGCCAGCAGCCTCTCGCTGGATCGAGAGAACGCCCACAGCGCGACGAGCAAGAACGGCGTCGCCGGCAAGCCAGGCAGGATGGCCCCGGCGATGGCGAGAAGCGTCGCGAGCACTCCAACCGCAATATAGGCGAGCCGCCGCACGCGAATATTCCCCCGCTTGAGTTATCGGCAGGCCCCCGCACGGACCAGCCCCTAAATCGACCGCAACAGTATAGAAATGAATTCGCCGCTTGCCGAGCCCCCGCCACGCCCAATCCACCGGGCAGCATCGGGAGAAACTTACAAAGCGGCCGTCTTAGCCTCGCCTCTAAAAATTCGTTGCGTCCCGGATCCGATACCACGCTTCGACCAAAGGCACGGCTTGTTTCGCCACGGGATGAAGCGGAAAACTCGGAAACGCCAGATCGTCGAACGCGGTCCGTCCCGCGCTGTCACCGATCACCTGAAGCGCAATCTTGTTTCCAAAATACGTGGCCCGAGAAACTCCGGTGCCGCAGTACCCGATCGCGTAATGAATGCCACGCGCCGTTCGACCGAGATGGGGAACCTCGTCGTAGGTGTAGCCGATCATGCCGCTCCACGCGTGCGTGACGGGAACGTCTGCCAGATCCGGAAACACATGAAGCAGGTCGCGCGCCAGATGCCGGAACGCCGCCGGCGACGCATTGGACGCAAGACGACCCACGCGCCCGCCCCAGATCACCCGCCGCGCGTCCGGCGCCCCACGAAAATAGTAGAAAACCCGATTGGTATTTCCGTAGACCCGCTTCTTAGGCATCAGTCGCGCAAAGGTCTGCTCCGGTATCTCACCCGTCGCAATCAGCCCCGAGCCAATCGGCACGATGCGCCGCCCCAATTCTGGAACGAGACCGTCCGTGTAACCGTTGGTCGCGATGATGACGTTTCTGCAAACGACATCCCCGCGCGCCGTATTGACGGCAAATCCCGCCCCGTTCGGTTGAATATCCTGCACGGCCGCGCCACCGACGATCTGGCCGCCGGCTTCCTCGATCCGGCGCATGAGACCGGCGTGGTAAAGGCCCGGATGCAGCGAGGCATCGGCCGGCAAAACGGAACCACCGAAAAACGCATCCGATCCGATTTCGGAATTCTGCTCGGCACGCGGCACCATGAAGCTTTCGACCCCAACGAGCTTGCGAAGATCCTCCATGTCGCGCGCCATGGCGTCGTAGTGCTCAGGCCGGACCGCTGCACGAAAACGACCACACCGCACGAAGTGGCAGTCGATGTTTTCAGCGGCAACGAGATACGCGATGTAGTCGAGCATCTGCACGCCTTCGCGCAACATCGCCTCCGCCTTTTTGAGACCTCTCAGATCGATCAGGCGTTTGACCCGGAATTTCTGATTTCCACTTCCGATCTGGCCGCCGTTGCGTGTGCTTGCGCCGAAGCCCGGTTCGTTGCTCTCGAGCACCACCACCGAGCGACCTTGCCGGACAAGCGTTAGCGCAGCCGAGAGCCCCGTGAACCCGGATCCGACGATCGCGACATCGCACGCGGCACGCGGGGTCTGGATCGAAGTCGTGCGTGGTGCATCGTCCCACCAATACGGGCGATAGACGAGCCCACCCCCCTTAGAATGTTGCCCACGCGCCAGCGCGGAGACGGTGAGGGCAGGCGTATCGCTCGTCATCGCGTGGACGTCCTTGTGGCGAGCGCGCCGGCGGAACGCCCGGATCGCAACTGCCCTACAATAGGAATATGGTTCCCACTAAACAATATTGGCGGAGGCGCGTCGAAGTGACTGAGATCGCGGATACGCGTCGCGCCTGTATGCTGATGATGCCTGCCAGCCATTTCACCAAGTCCTATGGTGAGGAACAACCACGAAAGGATACCGATGCTCGAAGCCGTCCGCCCCATCGTCCTGGCCGGCAAGGCCGCCCCGATCGATCAGAGAGGACGACTTAGCGCCATTGCCAAAGCGCCGCTTACTGGCCCCTGGCACTTGACGCACACGGGTCTCGTCGGCGACGAGCAGGCCGACCTCAAGAACCACGGCGGCCACGAGAAGGCGATCCACCAGTACCCGTTCGATCACTATGCCGAGTGGGCGGACGAAATTGGCTCGCACCCACTGCTCGCGGCGAAGGGAGCCTTCGGCGAGAACCTGTCGACATCGGGCTGGACCGAGCACAACGTCCATATCGGAGATATCGTTCGCTTCGGCTCAGCGCTGCTGCAGGTGAGCCAGGGCCGCCAACCCTGCTGGAAACTGAATGCTCGCTTCGATCGGCGCGACATGTCTGCACTCACACAGACCCGTGGCCGGACCGGTTGGTACTACCGCGTGCTCGAGGAAGGCGACGCCAGCGAGCACGACCGACTGGAGATGGTCGAGCGGCGGCACGAGAGCTGGCCCCTGTCACGCCTGACCCGGCTGCTCTATGTCGATACGCGCCTCTACGACGAATTGCGGGAAATGGCACAAATTCCAGAGCTTGCCGAAGGCTGGAGAAAACTGGCGACGCGACGCATCGAAACTCGCGCCATAGAGGACTGGGCTCCGCGCCTTACCGGCGAGACCTGAAACGCCGACCAAGCGCCATTCCCGGAAGCCTATCCGCGCAGAGCACTGAAGCGGCGCACCGCCAACCAGCCGAGTACGACGAACGCCACCAGTGTCGCGCCCTGCGTCGCAGCGAACGGAAGCTCCGACTGCGTCGGCGCGATGGCGATAAGCGCCGGGTTCTTGATGAACGTCTGAACGATCAGAACGAACACATTGAGATAGAGAGCCGCAGTCGCCGTGACCACATAGACCCAGCGCCACGATCCCGCGAGCTGAGCGCCATAACGCGCATAAAGCGCCACCGCGAGAACGACCAGCGAGATACCGGCGACAATATGGGATGGTAGGATCTGCGAGATCGGAAATCCAAACGCCGTGATGTTCGTTGCGACTGTCGTGGCAAGAAACACATGCGTCGCGCCATCGAGCTTGGCGTCCGACAGAAACCCGCCGAGGACGACGAAACCGGCGCAAATTCCGATCAGACTGAGAACAATATGAAGAAGTGTGAAACCGTCTAGACCGAAAACCATCCCCGCCCCCGTTTGCACCAAACGCCACCATCTTGCGATCACATATGATCACAATAAGGAATAACTGGCCAGAGCGCGTGCGCTCCGGCCCATTCGGAATTACCCCTTTTTCGAACTAGCGAGGTCGGCCGACTTGATCGGCGTCTTCCGAAGACGCACGCCCGTAGCAGCGTGCACCGCATTGAGCACGGCAGGCGTCAACGCCGACGTTCCCGGCTCGCCAATCCCGCCTGGCGCTTCGCTGCTCTTTATGATTTCGACCGCGATCTCCGGCGCCTGATCGATACGAAGCATCTCGTAGTCATGGAAGTTGCTCTGCTCGACCCGGCCGTCCTTGATCGTGATCTCGCCGTGCAACACGCCCGTGATGCCGAAGATGATACCGCTTTGAACCTGGGCGACGACAGTATCGGGATTGACGACTAGACCGCAATCGACGGCCGCATACACCTTGTCGACATGCACGACGCCCTTGTCCGAAACCGTAATCTCTGCCACCTCCGCGAAGTAGGATCCGAATGCGAACTGCACCGAAACGCCCCGCCCCTTTCGGGGTCCCAGCGGTGTGCCCCACGTCGACATCTGCGCGACCTTCTCGAGCACACCAAGCGCCCGCGGATTCTTCTGAAGCAGCGCGCGCCGGTATTCGACGGGATCCTTGCCGGCTTTCGTGGCAAGCTCATCGATAAAGCTCTCGACGACATAGATGTTGTGCGTCGGCCCAACACCACGCCAGAACGCCGTCGGAATGCCGGGCGGCTCGTGGCGAACATAGTCGACCAACACGTTCGGGATTGCATAAGGCAGCTCAATCGCCCCATCGACGGCATCAACGTCGATCCCGTCCTTGAGTTCGATATTGAAATAGCGGGCGATAATCGACGACCCCACAATACGATGCTGCCACGAGACGGGGAGGCCTTGATCGTCGAGGCCGGCGCTCAGGCGGTCGTAGTAATATGGCCGGTACATGTCGTGCTGGATATCTTCTTCGCGGCTCCACACCACCTTGATCGGAAACTTCGCCTGGGCCGCGAACCGCGCAGCTTGTTCGATGAAATCAACCTCGAGCCTGCGGCCGAAGCCACCGCCGAGCAGATGATTGTGAATGCGCACCTTCTCTGGCGGAAGATTGAGCGCCTTAGCGACGACCGTCTGCGCAAACACCGGAACTTGTGTACCAACCCAGACATCGCAACCATCGGCCGTTGCGTGAACGGTGCAGTTGATCGGTTCCATGGTCGCGTGCGCGAGGAAGGGAGCTTCGTACGTCGCCTCAACTTTGGTGACAGCTTTTGCGAAAGCACCAGCCGCATCACCGTCCTTGCGCGCGACCGCGCCGTCCTTTTCCGCCGCCTTCGCCATGTCGGCAACGATATCCGCCGTCGTCAGCTTAGCGTGCGGCCCGTCGTCGAACTCGATGGCTGCAGCTTCGAGGCCCGTCTTCGCCGCCCAATAGTGATCGGCAAACACGGCAACCGCATTGTCGATCTTCGCCACCTGCTGCACGCCGGGCACCTTGAGAGCGGCGGCCTCGTCGAGCCCCTTGACCTTCCCGCCGAACACCGGAGACGCGGCCACAGTCGCGATCTTCATGCCGGGAAGTTTGGTGTCGATGCCGTATGTCGCGGTCCCGTCGACCTTGCCTGACACATCGAGACGCTTGGCCGCGGTGCCGATGATCCGGAACTGCGAGGGATCCTTGAGCTTCACGTCCGCGGGTACAGGCAGCTTCGCCGCCGCATCCACGAGATCGCCATAGGCCACACGACGTCCGCTGGCGGCGTGGACGACAAATCCCGGCTCGCTCGAAAGCGATGCCGCCTCGACCTTGAGCGAAGCAGCCGCAGCCTGGATCAACATTTCCCGTGCCGCCGCTCCCGCCTGCCGCAATGGTAGGAAGAAGGCACGGACCGAAGTTGAACCGCCCGTCATCTGAACGCCAAACACCAGCGGATTGCCGTAGTGCTTCGCATCCGGCGGCGCATGATCGACCGTCACGTTGGCGAGGTCTATATCGAGTTCCTCCGCAACCAGCATCGGCAACGAGGTGTAAGTGCCCTGTCCCATCTCGATCGCCGGTGAAATAATCGTGACCTTGCCGGCTGGATCGATCCGGATGAAGGCATTGGGCACAAACAGCGAGGCTTGGTCGGCCGCTGCCTCAGGGACCCAGCCGATCATCAGGCCGCCACCGACAGCCGCGGTTACCTTGAGAAATGCGCGCCGCGAGAACGAAGGCTCACGAACATCGAGGGTGTCGAGCATGGCGTCCTCCGAAGAGATCTAGAGAGACTTACCGGCGTCTTTGATCGCCTCGCGGATGCGGACATACGTTCCGCATCGGCAGATATTGCCACTCATCGCTCCGTCGATGTCGTCATCGGACGGATTGGGCATCGCTGCGATCAGTGCCGACGCGGACATGATCTGACCGGATTGGCAGTAGCCACATTGCACGACTTCCATCTTGAGCCACGCCTGCTGAACGGCCTTGCCCTCGGGCGTGCTCCCGATGCCTTCGATGGTCGTGATGGATTTTCCGGCAACATCGGAAACGGGGAGCACACACGACCGCGTCGCCTCGCCATCCACGTGCACCGTACAGGCGCCGCACTGCGCAACACCGCAGCCGAACTTCGTACCTGTCATTCCAAGAATGTCGCGGATCACCCACAGCAACGGCATATCGTCGGGAGCGTCGACCGAAACCGCGGCTCCATTTACCTTGAGGTCGACCATGGGATGCCTCACTCGCGCTCTGGTTTAGAATTCCTACATTATAGGCGTCATTTAAAACCGCAACCTCGAAAATAGTGTGACACCGCAAGTCGTGATCAGGAGCGAGGATTAGACGTTCAACAAGTGCTTGCGTGCCGCCGCCAGAAATTCGTCTGAGACGGCATGTCCCTCGGTTGCGCGAGAAAGCTGCAGCGCGCCAACCAGCAGGCTCAGCGTCGCGATTACTTCCTCGCGCGAGGCCTTCTTTTTTCGCCGCGAGAGCAAAATAGACATCCGTTCGATCAGCGAGTTGACCCCAGCAACGAACGCGGTGCGGATCGGCCCCTTTCTTTCCTTTCGCGCCACATCCCCACACAGCGCCGCAATCGGGCAACCGTCGGCGACCTCCTCGCGATGTGTCGCACGCGTATAGCGCTTGATATAGGCGGCGCGCACGGCGTCGGGCTCGTTCGCGTGGCGCGCAGAAATATCATCGTAGTATTTCCGCTTCTTCTCGAACGCCTCATCACACGCTGCGATCACCAGCGCTTCCTTCGACGCAAAATGTCCATAGAAGGCTCCGTGCGTCAGTCCCGCTTCCGCCATCAGAGCAGGCACGCTGACGCCATCGATGCCGAATTGCGGAATGAGGCGCGACGCAGCTTGAATGATCTCGACCCGATGCTGATCGGCTTCCTTGCGCGAAACCCGCGGCATGATGGCGTCCTCCTCCAACTTTCTTCTTCCCCGCATGGCGAGGTGCTTCGATTGCAGCGTTTACATGTTCATCTTCATATATTGAGAGCCTTCGCCCGCGCCAAGACAATCGTGTTTCAATTCGTTACTGGCTTTGAGCCAACGCAACCCGCCTTGGCCCCTCGGTTTGCCGAAGCACGACGAACGCGAGCGCGGCTATGATGCAAAGAAGTCCCGCCGCAAAAAATGCCGGCAGATAAGAGAGATAGATCGTACGCGACAGCCCCGCTCCATAAGCCGCCGTCGCCGATCCGAGTTGATGCCCCGCGAAGATCCAGCCGAATACGATGTTCGCCTTGCCGTCGCCGAAACGCTCGGCCGTAAGCTTCACCGTCGGAGGTACGGTTGCAATCCAATCGAGCCCATAGAACAGCGCGAAGATCGTGAGAGCGACCAACGTAAAATCGCTGAAGGGAAGGTAGATCAGCGAGAGCCCCCTGAGCCCGTAGTACCAGAACAGCAGCCACCTGTTGTCGAAGCGATCGGACAGCCAACCGGATCCGAGGGTTCCGAAGAAGTCGAAGATACCCATCATCGCAAGAATGCCGGCCGCACCGACCGCCGTATAGCCATAGTCTCCGCAGAAGGGGATGAAGTGCGTTTGGATAAGGCCCGCGGTGCTTGCCCCGCAGACGAAGAATGTCCCGAACAGCACCCAGAACACCGGGACGCGCGCGGCTTCACCAAGTACCCGGAGAGGAACCAGCAAAGAGTCGGCAAGGCTAGACGAACTCACAGCCGGCGAAGAGACCTCGCGCTCCCCGAACACCGGCAGCCCGATATCGGACGGCCGCTCGCGCATCAGCGCAAGAACGGCGAGCGCGGTGAGAATGAGAACACCGCAGACAAGCCCCAGCGCCGAACGCCACCCTACGGTCTCTGTCAGGCGCGCCAGCAACGGTAGAAATAGCAGCTGCCCCGACGCTGAGCTGGCCGCCAGCAAGCCCATCACCAACCCGCGCCGCTCCGAAAACCAGCGCACGGCGACAGTTGCGCCCAGCACCATCGCCATCAATCCGGTCCCGGTCCCGACGACAACGCCCCAAAGCAGAATGAGCTGCCAGATCTCGGTCATCCAGAGCGAGAGCGTCAACGCAACCGCAATCAGCGACAGCGCGAAAACCACCACGCGCCGCACCCCGAACCGGTTCATGAACGCCGCCGCGAACGGTCCCATCAAGCCGAACAACAGAAAGCGAATCGCAAGCGCCGACGAGATCTCGTCACGCCGCCATCCGAACTCTTTTTCCAGCGGCTCGATGAAAACACCAGGCGCGCCGACGGCTCCAGCCGTCACCAGCATCGTGAGAAACGTGACGCCGACGACCACCCATCCGTAGTGAATGCCGCGCCGCTGCAGAGCTTGTGAAACCGACCCGGATATCACGGGACCCCCTCTGTCATGTCTTTCGCGCCGACTGCGGCGCGCTTCAAAACCTTCGCCGGCCCGTAACGACCAGGAAGCCGATCGACACCGCGACACAGCATCACAATGATGCGACCGATCTTGCATTATGGCCATCATATAATAATTTGCCCACGACGAACAGCCCGTTCGCCAGCGTTCGGAGGAAAATACGATGCCCGCGCAAGATCCGATTGTCATTGCCTCGGCCGTGCGTACGCCGCTCGGCCGGTTTCAAGGCGATCTCACCTCCCTTTCGGCTTCGGCACTCGGCGCCCACGCCATCCGAGCCGCGCTCGAACGGGCTGATCTGGCGCCCGAAAAGGTCAACGAGGTTCTATTCGGAAACGTGCTTTCTGCCGGGCAAGGCCAGGCACCCGCACGTCAGGCCGCGCGCGCGGCCGGCCTCCCCGACGCGGTCGCCGCCTCGACCATCAATAAGGTATGCGGCTCGGGCATGAAGGCGACGATGCTCGCGCACGATCTGCTCGCGGCCGGCTCCGCCGAAATCATCGTCGCGGGCGGCATGGAATCGATGTCGAACGCGCCGTATCTTCTGGCCAAAGCCCGTAGCGGCTATAGGGCCGGTCACGATCGCATCATCGATCACATGTTGCTCGATGGTCTCGAGGACGCTTACGAGAAGGGCCGCAGCATGGGCGATTTCGGCGAAGCCACCGCCGAAGCCTATCAGTTGACGCGCGCCGATCAGGATGCGTTCGCCATCGAAACGCTGACACGCGCCCAAACCGCTATCAAGTCTGGCGCCTTCGAAGCCGAGATCGTCCCCATCACGATCGAGACAAAGGGCGAGACCAGAATCGTCGCAACGGACGAAAACCCGCTCAAGGTCTCACCGGAAAAAATCGCGAAGTTGCGCCCCGCATTCCGATCCAATGGCACGATCACGGCAGCAAGCGCATCAGCCAACGCAGACGGCGCGGCTGCTCTCGTGCTCACGCGCCGGTCCGTGGCAGAACGGGAGGGACTACCGGTGATGGCCTATATCCGCGCACATGCCACCCACAGCCAGGAGCCTGCATGGTTCACGACCGCACCAATCCCCGCGATCCGCAAGGTGCTGGCTAGGGCCGGCTGGAGCACGGACGATGTCGATCTTTATGAAATCAACGAAGCCTTTGCCGCCGTTGCAATGGCAGCACAGAAAGACCTCGGCATTCCGCGTGACCGCCTGAACGTCAACGGCGGCGCTTGTGCCATCGGCCACCCGATCGGCGCGACCGGAGCACGCTTGATCGTAACGCTGCTCCACGCCTTGCGCGCGCGGGGCGCGGAAAAGGGCGTAGCTTCGGCTTGCATTGGAGGCGGCGAAGCTACCGCGATCGCCATCGAGCTTGTCCATTAGCTCCAGCGTCCAGCCGGAAACTTGCCGATAAAAGGCAGCTCGAACAACCGACTAGGGCGCATTTTGCACCCCACCGGGGATGGCGGAATGCGCCCTAGCTATTTCCAGCGGGTCCCCTATGTTGAGGGCGTCAGACAATGGAATAGCACCCGTGACGATCAGGCCGGACATTCGGCAAGCGCGACGTAGCCCCTGGGCTGCCTTTCTGGCGGTCGTGCTCGGTATGCTCGCCGGCGCTGCGTCTGCGCTCGGCGTCAGCACGAGCTTGCCGGGTGGCACGTCTGTCTCCGAGACCGCGACCGACGCTCGCTCCACCGGCAAACCCATTTCGGTCCGGCTCGATGCCTACGACCCGTCTCTGGGCTTCGGAGGCGGAGAGCCTCCCGTCGCATTGCATGGCGATGAAACGTTTTCGCCCACCCTGTTTCAATCGAGCCTTGTCCGCTCACAGGACTTCGGCCTGCCGGTCGACGTTGCGCGCATTCGCAACGGCTTGAGCCGCGCTCCGCCCCTCGCCTGATCGGCCCGCCCAGGCTCACTCTCTAGCCCTTTAAAAAATTGAAAATTCTCGTCGACCACCGCGCGCTTCGCGCCGGCGGCTTCGGCCATATCGGAATGCGACCATGCTCCATTTTTCACGTTTCAAGACGTCCTTAATCCTTGGCGTCTGCCTGCTCGGCATTTTGCTGAGCATCCCCAACCTTCTGACCCACGGAACGCTACCCGCCTGGGTTCCCCAACCCCGCGTCAATCTCGGCCTCGACCTGCAGGGCGGATCATATCTCCTGCTCGAAGTGGATATGAATTCCGTCGTCAAGGAGCGCATCGCGAGCGCCCGTTCCTCGACCGCGGAAGCCTTGCGCAAGGCTAAAGTCCCCTTCACATCGATCGTGGCCGGCAAGGACAGCGTATCCGTTACGCTTGCAGATACCGCGACCGCTGCATCGGCGCGCCAGGCTCTGTCCGACATTCTCGCAGAGCGCGTCGACGGCCCCAATCGTACGCAGGTGTTCACAACCTCCGAAAGCGGACAAACACTCACGCTGACGCTGAACCCGCAAGCCGTCACCGACCTCTCGACAAAAGCCGTCCAGCAGTCGATCTCGATCGTTCGGCGCCGCATCGACGAAACTGGCGTCAACGAACCCGTCGTAGCCCGTCAGGGTCAAAACCGCGTACTCGTCGAGTTGCCCGGCGTACACGATCCCGATCGCATCAAGCGCCTGCTCGGCTCGACCGCGAAAATGACATTCCGCCTCGTCGCCCCGGACGGCACCGCTGCGGGTCCCGAAGTCGAGCTGCTGCCGATGGCCAACAGATCCGAAGGCGCCGCAAAGCTTCCAGTTCGCCGGCATGTCGAGGTCGATGGCATGAACTTGACGCGCGCAACCGCCGCCATGGATCGCAACGCCGGCGGATGGGTCGTGGACTTCGGCCTCGATTCGATCGGCACCCGGCGCTTCGCGGATGTCAGCACCAAACATGTAGGCCAGCCGTTCGCGATCGTGCTCGACAATAAGGTGATCAGCGCGCCCGTAATCCGCGAGCCCATCCTTGGTGGACAAGGCCAGATTAGCGGCAACTTCACCGTCGAGGAAGCCAACGATCTCGCCGTCCTGCTGCGCGCCGGCGCTCTGCCCGCGCCATTGACGATCGTCGAGGAGCGCACCATCGGCCCGAGCCTCGGCGCCGATGCTATTCGTGCCGGACTTTACTCGATCATCGCTGGCTTCACGCTCGTCGTCGGCTTCATGATCGTGACCTACGGCCGCTTTGGCCTGTTCGCCGCGGCAGCCCTGCTCGTCAACCTGGCCCTCACCATCGCGGGCCTGTCGATGATGGGAGCGACCCTTACGTTACCCGGTATGGCCGGCATCCTGCTGGCCCTCGGCATGGCCGTAGACGCCAACATCCTGATCAACGAGCGAACGCGCGAAGAGCTTGGGAAGCGCAACGGCGTCATCTCGTCGATCGAAACCGGCTTCCGCCGCGCTTACACCACGATCATGGACGCCAACATCACGACGTTGATCAAGATGCTGATCCTGTTCGTTGTCGGTGTCGGCGCCATCCGCGGCTTCGCCGTCACCATCAGCCTCGGCATCATCGTTTCGATCTTCACGGCCATCGTTCTCGTGCGGTTGCTGACGGCTACGTGGATCAAGCGTAATCGCCCCAAGTCGCTGACAATCGGAACGCGCTTCCGCTTCTTTCCGGATCACACGTCGATCCAATTCATGCGGGCGCGCTATTCCGGCCTGATCATCTCCGCGGCGATCAGCTTGGCGTCTCTTGCTCTCGCCTTCCACCCGGGTCTCAAGATGGGCGTGGACTTCGCTGGCGGCGTCGCCATCGAAGCCAAAACGCAAGGCCCTGCCGATGCGCCCGCGCTGCAAAGCGCGCTCATGAACGCAGGTCTCGGCCCCGTTCAGGTCCAGCGCTTCGGCAGCGACGACGATGTGATGCTGCGCTTCGAGCACCCGCACGGCGCCCCCGCCGAGCAACAGGCGGCCTTGCAAAAGGCCCGCGAGGCGGTCCAACAGGCTGCACCGGGCTCGGAGATCCGCCGCGTCGAGGTCGTCGGTCCTTCGGTCGGCGCAGAGTTGCTGAGTGACGGTCTCTGGGCACTCGGCCTCGCGGCCATCGCGATGTTCGGCTACATCACGTTCCGCTTCGAATGGCCGTTCGCCGTCGGTGCGATCGTGACGATGTTCCTCGATCTCACGAAGACGGTGGGTTTTCTCGCACTCACCGGCTTCGAGTTCAATCTGACATCGATCGCCGCCATCCTGACAATCATGGGCTTCTCGATCAACGACAAGGTCGTCGTCTACGACCGGGTACGCGAGAACCTCGTGCGCTACAAGAAGACGCCGCTACGCGAGATCGTCGATCGCAGCATCAACGAAACGCTGTCGCGCACGATCGGAACGTCGGTGGCCTTGTTCCTGTCGATCGCACCGCTGGCGATGTTCGGTGGACCGGCCTTGCGGGAGTTCGCATTGACGCTTCTGTTCGGCCTCGTCCTCGCGACGAGTTCGTCGATCTTCATCGCGGCGCCGATCCTTCTCAACATCGGCGAGAAATACTTGCGAGGGGGACGGCCGGCATCGGCCACACCCGAGACGGCCTTGCCGGCTCAATAAAGAGGCGAGCGAAGCCGGCCTTTTCCGCCCACGTTCGCTGAACCAACAAGGAGGCGGCCGGTGCCTACGCACCGGCCGCCTTTTATTTCTCCGGAATATCCGGCGTTCCACCCGGGTCGGCCGGCGGTGGCAGAACCGGCGTCTTGCTCTTGAAGTCCTCAGGAACCGGCTTCTCGATTTTGGGATCAACTCCGCGCGGCGGTTCGATCACGCCTTGTCGCTTTTCCAGCTCTTTCGACAACGGCTCCTCGGGAGCCGGTCCGCCGGTGCTGGGGTCGGCAGGCGGCGACGTGCTTTCCTGCGGCGGGTCCATGACTTCCGGAGGAACATTCGGACCTCCGGGCGAAGGTGTTTGGGCGGAAACCGCGCTTACCGACGCCATCGCGCCAAGCACGACGGCAACAAGCGCTCCGCTCGGCACGACAAAAATTACCTTCCGGCGCAACATCATGTCTTGCACCTCCAAGTTCATCTGCATCTCTCGATTCAAACGGAAACCGGCAAGCATCCGTTCCATTGGACAGCCGGGCAGTAGCGGTTGCGTAGAACAGATATTGGGAACCGCGCGGAGTGCAGCCGAATTACCGTTTCAAGAAGAAAAAAATTCGGAGGCCATCATGTATGAGCTGATATTCACAGTCTGCTCGGTTGTCGTCGGTGCCTCCTGCAGGGAGGCCAATCCGATCCAACTCGATGAACATGTCGGAGCCATCGGATGTTTGATCGCATCCCAGATCGAAGGTGCAAAGTGGGTGGAGACACATCCAAATTTTTACGTCGCGCGGTATACCTGCCAGCCCGCGAAAATGTACGCGCGAACCTGAATACGTCCGTATTCGCCCTAGGAAACTAGGGCTCAACCCCGAGCGTTACGCCTCCGACAAACGAGGAGGCTAAAACAATGAAGAACACGCTCCTGACACTTGGATGTCTCGCTGCCCTCGCCGTTCCGTTTCTTTCGACCATCGCGGCTGGTGAAGGCGATGCCGGCCAGGTCGCGTTCAATACCCATTGTCGCAACTGCCATTCGACCAAACCTGACGACAACCGCCTTGGTCCGACGCTTCACAACATTTTCGGCGCGAAAGCCGGCCAGGTTAAGGACTTCGGAAATTATTCCGGCAGCCTGACTGCTGACATCACCTGGGATGAAGCAACGCTCGACAAGTTCCTGGCAGATCCAAAATCGCTCGCATCCAGCACAACCATGACGCCGTTTGCAGGCGTACCCGAAGCCGAGCAGCGGAAGCTGATTATTGAGTTTCTAAAGAAGCAATCCAACTCTTGATTCAGTATTGATGATGACGCTCGGGGAACCTACGCGGTCTCCGAGCGTTATCCTATGCGCCTCTTGCACGTCCTGCGGCGCACAGAGCTGAAACATCGACGTTACCTTCTTCGAATCGAGAGGCTTCCATGGCGAAATGGGCTGCTGCGCTGAGGGGCGTGCTGCCCAGCTTGTCAAGCGGGAGGGCGTCCGCCGATCCGCCCGCAAGCGAAGCTCCTGCGTCCTCGCGAGCGCAAAACGAAAGCTGGTCGAAGCACGCCAACGACCACGCCCCTGTCGTTTGGCTACTCGGCAAAGTCCAAAGCGGAAAAACGTCTATCATTCGCGCGATCACGCAAAGCACCGAAGCCGAAATTGGCGACGGATTTCGACCTTGCACGCGTACCGCCCGCATCTTTGCGTTTCCAGGAGAAATGCCGGTATTGAGATTTCTCGATACACGCGGGCTTGGCGAAGCGAACTACGATCCTGCCGAGGATTTGGCGTTCGCCGAAGCGAACGCGCATCTCGTCCTCGCAACCATGCGCGCCATGGATCCTGCGCAAGACGCCTTGATCGAGGCCCTCCGCAAAGTGCGGACCCGCCACCCGGACTGGCCAATCGTCGTTGCCCAAACAAGCCTACACGACGGCTATCCTTCCGGCGCAGGCCATGTCCTTCCCTATCCGTTTGCCGATGCATCTGCGAGCCAGCCCGAAGGGCGCCGGGCGATCGAACGTATTCCGACAGACTTGATGCGCGGCCTCGCCTACCAGCGCACGTTGCTGGACAAGCTTCCGGGCCGCGGCGCACTGCTGTTCGTTCCGGTGGATCTTACCAAAGCCGACGACAGGCTTCCGCCGAGCGATTACGGGCTCGAAGCCTTGACGGAAGCGCTCGCAACCGTTGCCCCGGCCGGTATGCGATTTGCCCTCTCGGCCATGCCGGGATTTCACGCCGACCCAAAGGCTCGCTCCGCCGATCCTATCGTCATGGGCCATGCTGTGGCGGCAGGCGGTAGCGACCTCGTTCCGTTTCCTGTTGCCGGCACCATTGCATCCTCCACGATCCAGGCTCGTATGCTGGCGCAATTGGGAAAGCTTTACGGCATCGACTGGGACCGCCGCGCGTACGCCGAGCTATCCGCGGCCCTCGGCGCCGGAACATTGGCCAAGGTCGCAACGAGCATCGGCCTGCGCCAACTCGCAAAGATGCTTCCGGTCTATGGACAAACTGCCGGAGCAGCCGCGTCCGCAGCTGCGAGCTTCGCCGTCACCTATGCGCTCGGCAAGGCAGCCGTCTTCTATCTACACGGTCGTCGCCTCGGCACCACCGATCGAAAAGGCATCGCCGACACGTACCAGCAGGCCATGCGCGAAGCCTTCCGCATGGCCAAAGAGCGCCGGCGCCTGGACCAGGATCGCGAGGCGCAGCCGTGAGCGAGAGCCCCCCACGTCAGCCACGTGCCCGGCGCACAGCTTCCGTCATCCTGATCGCCTTCGGTCTTCTCGTTCCGGCGTTGTCGCTGATACCGCTCGGCAGCATCTGGCTGTGGCAGAACGGCTATCTGATTTACTGGACGGGATTTGCGCTCGCCGCCGTACTGGCGGTTTATGCTACCCAGCGCAAGCTCCTGCCAGAACCGGCGTCCCCGCAAACTGCGCAAACGACGACGTCGATCGATTCCGACATAGCCAGCAAGCTCGGTTGGTCTCCGATCGAGGAACAAGCCTGGCGCGACGTCCTGGCGCTGGCCGGGCGCACCGATCCCACGCGCATTGCCAGCACCGATGGTTTGCTGAAGCTTGGTCAGGAGGCGATCGAGACGGTTGCCCATCGCCTTCATCCCGGCCGCACCGACCCGCTCTGGCAGTTCACGACGCCGGAAGCCCTCGCCATCATCGAGCGGGTCAGCCGCAGGCTTAGAGCTTTCGTGCTCGACAACGTACCGTTTGGAGATCGGCTGACGGTCGCCCAGGCACTCGCTCTATACCGCTGGCGCGATGCGATCGGAATGGCCGAGCGCGCCTACGATGTCTGGCGCGTCATCCGGCTCATCAATCCCGCAACAGCCGCCGCTCAGGAAGCGCGCGAGCATCTGTCGAAAGCCATGATGGAATGGGGCCGCGATGCCATCGCTCGGCGTCTGACGGAAGCCTATGTCTCCGAAATCGGACGCGCGGCCATCGATCTCTATGGCGGCAGGCTCCGCGTCAGATCGGATATGCTTGCAAGCTACGTATCGCCGGAAACGGCAGCCGACCAGGAGGCCTTGAGCCAGCATCGAGCCGAACCGCTGCGCATTCTGGTGGCGGGTCAGACCAGTGCTGGCAAGTCCAGCCTCGTCAATGCGTTGGCCCGCGAGGCCAAGGCCGCGACCGACACTCTTCCCACCACGTCGGCTTTCACGCCGTATCTGCTCGCGCGTGAAGGATTTCCCGCGGCCCTCGTCATCGATAGCCCCGGCATCGGAAACGATGCAAGCGCGCTCGGAGATCTGATGGAGGAAGCAACCGACAGCGACCTCGTACTCTGGGTGATCGGCGCCCACCGCGCCGACCGGGAGCCGGATCGCAAAGCCCTCGAAACGTTGCGGCTCAATTTCGCTGCGCGCCTCAACCGCCGCCGCCCACCTGTTATCCTGGTCGCGACCCACATTGATCGGCTGCGTCCGTTCGGCGAATGGTCGCCTCCCTACGACATCAACAGCGACGAGCAGGAAAAGGCCCGCAGCATCCGCGCCGCACTCGAAGCGGCAGCCAACGACCTCGGTTTCGAGGCCGCAGAGGTCGTCCCCGTGAGTTTAGTGGACCCCGCGGCGCCCTACAACGTTGAGCAGGTGTGGCAGCAGATTGCCGAAGCCCTGCCCGAAGCTATGCGCGCCCAGCTTCTGCGCTGTCTGCACGATCTCAAGGACGCATGGACGTGGAAATCGGTCTGGTCCCAGGCAAGCGGTGCGAGGCGCGCAATCGCAGGCTCACTCAGAAGAAATCCTGCGCGCTCGAAATAGAACATGAAACGGCGAAAACGAAGGCCGGCAAACTTGGGAGGACGCCATGGCGATGGTCGCGGAAGTTGGGACTGAAAGGACGCCTGCCGAAACCTCGCCCGCGACGGAGAAACGAACGACGGCCGAAAACTGGCAGATGATCGCCAACGTTTCGGTGACCGGTATATTTGCGCTCGCTGTCCTTGCCGCGCTCTATCTGATGCGAGACGTGGCCGTACCGGTCATCCTCGCCTGGGTTGTCGCCAACATTCTGCTTCCTGTCGTCGCGTGGATGGAGCGCCAAGGCCTCCCGCGAGGCGTATCCGTGCTGCTGCTCACGCTTGCGATCGTCTTGGTGATCCTGTCGGTCGTCACCCTCCTGTCTCTTCCGCTGACCTACTGGCTCGGCCGCGCGAGCGAACTCGGCGCCATGATCAAGCAGAAGCTGCAGTCGATGAGCCAGCCGCTCGAATTTCTGAAGGAAGTTCTAGGTGCGATCGGTCAAGCCACTGGACAAGGCGGCACCGGGCTTCATGTCGAGGAGAACACCAACATCGTGCGCGGCATCGTGGGCATCCTCACGCCGGCGGTAACGCAGGGCATCCTGTTCCTTGGCGCCCTCATATTTTACATGATCTACCAGAAGAAAATCAAAGCGCGCTCCGTGCTCATTCTTCCGAACCGGGAAGACCGCCTCACGGCACTCAGGATCCTATCCGACATCGAGCGCAACACGACCATTTACTTCGGCACGTTCACGATCGTGAATATCTGCCTCGGCACCCTGACGGCCATTCTCGCCTACGTGGTCGGACTTCCCAATCCACTCCTGTGGGGCGTACTCGCGGCTGTTCTCAACTACATTCCCTACATCGGTCCAGCGATCATGGTTCTGGTGCTGTTTCTCATTGGCCTGTTTACCTTTCCCAGCATTTCCGAAGCTCTGGCGGCCCCGATCGTCTTCATCGTCATGACGACGATCGAAGGACATTTCCTGACGCCGACGCTCATGGGCCGCCAGATGACACTCAATCCATTTGCGGTGTTTCTTGCCATCGGCTTCTGGGCCTGGATGTGGGGACCGATCGGCGCATTCGTGGCAGTGCCAATCTTGATGACGACCATCGTCACGTTTCGTCATCTGTTTCCCAAAGACACGCCCGAACTTCCCGGATGAAACCAACAGCCACCCAATCGCGTTAGGGGAGCGGGCCGAAAGGCCTATCCCACCTAAACAGGAGCGACGTACCAATGGCACAGTCAACATCGACCACGAACCAGCGCACGTCCGGCGAGTACGCCCGCACCGCCGATGAGCTTTCCGAAAAGGCCGCAAACCTGGCCGAGAAAACAGGAGAGCATATTGAACGCGTCGTTCAGAATGTTGCGGACCAGGGTCGCCAAGCCACCGAGCAGGTGCAGGTCGTCGCCGATAACTTCAAAACCGCGCTCGATAAATCGGTCAAGGATCAGCCGCTGACGACACTGGCCGTTGCCGCGGGCTTGGGCTTCGTGATCGGTGCGCTTTGGAAGTCCTGACGACTGGCACGCGAAGCTGAAGCACGGTCAGGAAGTGACAACGGGAGAAGCGCGGAATGTTGCAAGGCCTTTTTAAGCGCGCCGAAAACAAGATCGACTCGGTCGTCGCCAAATACGTCGGCCGCGTTACCGTTGCGATCCCTCTTCTCATCGCCGGCGGTTTCGCCACCGCCGCCCTGACCGTGAAGCTCGTCGAGATGTATGGCGCAGTCACCGGGTACGCGATCATGGCCGCAGTGTTTGGAGTGATCGGGCTCGTGACGATGGCAGCCGTGGAAACGGAAGCCCGGCCAGCCGAAACCGGAAGCACAGCCGAGCCGTCGGCTGCCGCGGCGTCAGGAGAAACCGGCCAAACGGCCGACGACAGCGCGGATCTCCTTGCATCCGACCTACTGACGCCGGAGGTTCGGGCGTTCCTGTCATCGGCTGCACCGATGGCGCTGCCCGGCATCGCACGTGGCGTCGGTCGCAACCTGCCGCTCATCCTGATCCTTGCGCTGATTGGCTTCGTAATCTCGCGCTTTTCGGAAACCTCCGATGATACGACCGCAACGGCGGCAGGTGCCGGGAACGCCGAAATGCCGGCCGATATGGCAGCCGCTCCGCCCGCCGCCTAGCAAAACGAAGGTCTTGCCCCAGGGAGGTTGCCCCCAAGGAAAATTGGCCACGTGTGGAGGCCGAACCCGCGACTCCACCCCCGAGCAAAACCCGAGGCAACTTACCCGGACGCCAAGGTCCACCGTCGGTTCAATTGTGAGCTTACGGGAATTGTAAGGTATGCGACATGCGCGGGTAAGAATGCCTGCCTAAGATCCTTTTCAGGGCGTCACAGAGTGTGGGCACCCCTTGGGTGTGCCACAGCCAGCTCCTGAACAATGGTCCCCCCTCGCGTGCTGCCCTGAACGGTACCCCACCCTTGCTGGGTATCCGGAGCCCGAACGCCCTTGCGGTGTTCGGGCTCTAATTTTATCTGCGCCGCCCCGCATTTAAAATCCAACCACCTCGATTCACGCTCCAAATCAAACATCTAGGCCAGCTTTCCAAGACGCTGCTAAGGTTGGAAAAACAGGGGAGAGGGAGTGCGCATGCGGCTGCTTCTGGTCGAAGACGACAAGGAGACTGCCCGATACGTGTCGAATGGATTGGTCCAGGCTGGACACACCATCGATGTCGTATCGGACGGCAAGGACGGTCTCGCACTGGCCATCCGCGAAAACTACGACCTGGTAATCCTGGATCGTATGCTTCCCGGGATCGATGGGCTTTCCCTTGCGCGCACACTGCGAACGGCCGGCAGCCGCGTGTCCATCCTGTTCCTGACCTCACTCGGTGGCGTCAACGACCGGGTCCAGGGGTTGGACGTCGGCGGTGACGACTATCTCGTCAAACCGTTTGCCTTTGCCGAGCTTCTTGCTCGCGTCAACGCGCTCGGACGGCGCGCGCCGATGCGCTCGGACGGCGATGTCCTTCGCGCCGGCGACTTGGAACTCGATATCGCGAGCCGCACGGTAAAACGTGGACAGGAACGCATCGATCTCCAACCCAAAGAGTTCGTGCTTCTCGAAACGCTTATGCGCAACAAAGGACGCGTCGTCACGCGCACCATGCTGCTCGAGCGCGTCTGGGGCTTCCATTTCGACCCGCGCACCAGCGTCGTCGAAACGCACATTTCCCGCCTGCGCGCAAAAATCGACCGGCCCTTTGCAAAGCCGCTGATCCATACCGTTCGCGGCAGCGGTTATTCGATCAATGACAATCCGTGATCTTTTCAGGCGCACGCAAGTCCGCTCTGCCGTCGCCTTCACGTTGATCATTACGGTCAGCGTCACGGTGCTGTTCGCGGTTCTGATCGCCAATCTCGCCGACGGACTGGAGGAAGGCGTCCGCGCCCGCATCGTCCATACGCGAGATGCGCTCCTTGCCATCGACCGCCGCTATGGGTTCGACGAGTTGGTGAGCGTCGTCACCGATGAAGCCGAATCCGTCCGCGACACCGACAGCATCTTTGCTGTCGAGGACGCCAACGGAACGGTCGTGGCCGGAAACATCCGCACCGAACGCCCGTTCGAAGGCTGGCGCGTCCTCGAACGCTCCCATCTCCCGGACATTGCTGGCAATGGAACCGGGCGCGATCGCTTCTTCGCGCTGTGGACGCCGGTCTCCAAGGGGATGCTGCTGATCGGACGCAGCGACCGAGAGGTCCGGCAGGCTCGCCTTATTCTCATGCGCAGCCTCGGCTGGGGCCTGCTCGCCACCGTCGTGCTCGGCGTCGGCTCGGGCATCTATCTCGCACGCGGCGCCCAGAAACGCATTGACGCGATCGCCCAGACGCTCTCCGCCGTATCCGCCGGCGCCCTCGATAAACGCGTTCCGATCAAAATCCCACAACATGATCTCGATGAGGTCAGCGAACGCATCAACGCCATGCTGACCCAGCTTGAACGCTTGGTGCTGAACGCCAATCAATCCTCGACCGACATCGCCCACGACCTCAAGCGGCCGATGACGCGCCTCCGCCAGCAGCTCGAAAGTGCCTGCGAGGCAGAAGCCGAAAATCCAGGCATCCGGCAAGTCCTGGAACATGCCATCGAGGAGGTGGACAGTATCGTCTCGACCTTCGAAGCCCTGTTGAACATCGGCCAGCTCGAAGCAGGCGACAGGCGCGCACGCTTCGTCGACATCGACCTCCGGCGCGTACTTGGAGACGTCAGCGAAGCCTACGCCCCCGTCATCGAAGACAATGGTTTCACGCTCGTCTGGGACGAGGCACAGACCTCCGCGCTGACGATCCGGGGCGATCACGAGCTGCTAGTTCAACTCGTGGCCAACCTGATCGAGAACGTCATTCAGCATTGCCCACCCGGAACCGCCATCCACCTCGCGCTTACGGGCTCCCAACGCAGGCCGATACTCACGGTGGCCGACAACGGCCCCGGCATCCCCGGAAATGAGCACGAGAACGTATTCCGCAGGTTTTACCGCCTTGAACGCGAGCGCTCGACGCCGGGCCACGGCCTCGGCCTGAGCCTCGTCCAGGCAATCACCGATCTGCACGGCGCCACTGTCGATCTCACCGACAACGGACCGGGTCTCAAGGTTTCGATCACGTTTCCCCAGCGCTCATGAGACCCGTGTCGAAAGCCCCTCATCACCAGCGCTGGTGAGAAAAAAGCCTCTGAGCCACAATGTGAAGAATGCTAAGGAAACAAAAGTGATTCTCCGTCTCGTTCTCTCATCAGAAGGGACCAATTCTGCTGCCCATGACGGACAATGATGCGGTCCTTCTCACCTCCCTCCTGAGAGCCGGAAAACAAAACGAGGCGGAGGCGCTGGCACGCAAATGCCTGGCCGAAGGCCGGCATGTCGATGTCGCCCTGTTCGGACTGGGGATCCTGCTCTACCAGCGGCACGACTTCGACGGCGCGGTCGATGCACTGAAGCGTTCGATCGCCATAAATCCCACGCCGTCAGCCTGGACCAATCTCGGCGCTTCCTATCGGGCCACCGCGAAACTCACCGAAGCCGCAGCCGCCTACGAAAGCGCACTTGCCCTCGACCCCAAGTTTGCAGATGCCGCCGCAAACTACGCCAACGTTCTCGTCGATCTCGGAAACCACGATAACGCACACGCCATGGCTCTGCGCGCTATCGCCGATGGCGCCGACACGCTCCAAGTTTACGTCACGCTTGGAAACGCGCAATTCCGCCAGGGTGACCTCATGGCCGCAGCCATCTCGTTCCGTAAGGCATTGGAGCGAGGATACCACGCCGGCGCCGTGCGCAATCTCGGCAGCGCGCTTGCCAATCTCGGCCGCTTCAAAGACGCCAAACAGGTCTATGGCTCTGCCCTCGCGCAAGCCCCAAACCCGGAGCTTCATTCGAGCTTCCTGATCTGCCTGACCTATGATCCTGACATGTCGGCATCCGATTTGCGCGCAGCCTCCGGAGCCTATGACGCCACCTACGCAAAATCTTTCGCCCCGCGCATCGCAAAGCACACCAACGCACCGAACCCCGATCGCCCACTCAAGATCGGCTATGTCTCGCCCGATCTCTGCAATCACGTGGTCGCTGTCTTTATGCTGCCGCTGATGGCCCGCCACGACCGCCGCGCCTTCGATATCACCTGCTACGCCGATGTCCGACACGTTGACGAAACCAGCCGGAAGTTCCAGGCGCTGTCGAAATGGGTGCAGACGACTGGACTGCCTGACGATCGCGTGGCGCAGTTAATCGAGGAGGACGAGATCGACGTTCTGATCGATCTCGCTGGTCATTCGCCGGGAAATCGCCAGCTTGTCTTCGCGCGAAAGCCCGCACCCGTACAGCTGTCCTATGTCATCGGAACCGGAACCACCACCGGCCTCCGCGCCATGGACGGACTGATCGCCGACGATATCCTGCTGCCGCCGGGCACGGAGCAGCACATCAGCGAGCGTCCGGTTCCCCTGGGACGCCCGTTCGTGGCTTACGAGCCGCCGCGCACTATGCCGTCTGTCGGTCCACTCCCCGCCCTTGAGAACGGCTATCTCACTTTCGGTTATTTCGGGCGACCGATCCGCCTCAACGACCGCGTCGTGCGGGTGTGGTCCGAAATCCTTCGGGCCTGTCCCGGAAGCCGCTTGCGCCTCGACAACAAGCCTTTCGGAGCCGCAAGCACCCAGGAGGATGTGCAGCAGCGCTTCCTCGCTCACGGCATCGGCTCCGAGCGGCTTGATCTACGCGACACGCCGAACCACGCGGCGGTCCTCGCCGGCTACAATGAGATCGACATCGCGCTCGATCCATTTCCGCACAATGCCGGAACCACGTCCCTTGAAGCGCTTTGGATGGGCGCCCCGGTTCTGACCCTCGTTGATCGCCCGCCGGTCGGCCGCCTCGGCGCAAGCCTGCTCGGCGCGCTCGGCCTTCACGATTGGATCGCCGAATCCGATGCCGCCTACATCGCCAAGGCAAAGAAGGCAGCTAGCGATCTCCAAGGCCTCGCAGAAGTTCGAGGCGGCCTGCGTTTGAGGTGCGAGCAATCGCAACTCCGCGATATCGAGAGCCTGACGCGCGCCATGGAACAGGCGTATCGAAGAACGTGGCAGACTTGGTGCGCCGCCCAAAGGTCGTGAATTCCCTCCATCGCGAACCGTCGTCATGAAAGAAATCGACGACATCCTGGCCCGCCTCGCGAAATCGCCGTTCCGGCAACGGTTCGTGCTGGGGCCTCGCGAACGCGATTACCTCGCAAGCAAGGGGCTGGATGCCGTGCGCGACCACGCACGCCACTTCATCGGCAAGCGCCTGGCTCCGGCGAAGCCGTCCAACGATGGAAAACAGACGCCGTTTCGAGGACACCCGGTGTTCATCGCGCAACACGCAACCGCCACGTGCTGCCGCGGCTGTCTTGCCAAATGGCACGGCATCCCGAATGACCGTGCGATGGAAAATACCGAAGTAGAGTATGCCGTTGCGGTGATCGAACGCTGGCTCACCCGCCAAACCAATGCCGGTCATGAGCCGCAGGAGCCGCGTCTCCTCTAATGCAAGCACCCGCTGACAGACGGCGCGAAAGATGCAAATATGCAACTATGGGGAGCGCTGTTAACGCCAAATACGGAATAGCCCGAGCTTGAACGTAAACAGCCTCAAAGCCACCTTATCTTGCAAATCACGCTGGATGCTGGGAGCTTTGTGCACGCCATCCGCACCAGACAAAACGGGCAGACATTTCATCGAAACACCGACGGGGGAGACCTTTCGCATGACGATCGCGTGTTCCAAAGGCCAAGCCATCCGCGCGTCGCGCCACTTGAACCTCACGATGCTTGCCGCAATGGCGCTAGCCCTTGTCACGCTCGCGCCGTCGCGCGCTTCGGCGCAAGACCTGTTCTCGTTTCTGTGGGACGGAGGATCGCGCTCCGTCGTCGGCTTCAGCTCGAAGTATCAGCCGCGCCAGATCATCGTCTCGTTCGGCGATAAGAGACTTTACTGGATTCACAAGCCGGGTGAGGCGATCAGCTACCCGATCGCCGTTCCGCGGGAACAGAGCCGTTGGGCGGGCGTGACGAGCGTTTCCGACAAACGCGTAAACCCGTCATGGACGCCCACGCCGACCATGCTGCGCGAGAACCCGCGCCTTCCGAGCTGGGTGCCAGGCGGCCATCCGATGAACCCGCTCGGCGTACGCGCGCTCTATCTTGGTTCCTCGGCCTACCGCATCCACGGAACCGACGCGCCCTGGACCATCGGCACCGCCGCCTCCAAGGGCTGCATTCGCATGTACAACGAGGACGTATTGGACCTCTACCCGCGCGTGCCAGTGGGAACGAAAGTCACCGTAACCTGGCAGCGCTTCAGCTGAGCCCTGAACGGGTGGAGGTTGCCGGGCCACAGCCCGCGCAAGAAAGGCTCACCAGAGTTGTAGCACACCCCAAAGCACAAGCTTCGCTCAAGGCAAATCGAAGAAGTCTTTAGCTTAGGCTTCCGTCTGGCACAAAGACGTCCGACGCGTTGTGCCGCAAGGGGTTGTAGCAATAGAGCAGCCGCCGCGGTACGTGGGCAAACGGCGCCTTCAACGATGGCCCTTGAGCGACCGATGAGCCAGGCGAACGCCGAAAGACGATCGAGCAGAGGCGATGAGCCGTCGGAGCAGGAGCTGACCGGCCCCAAGAAGGTCGCCGCTCTTCTGCTCTGCATGGACAAAAAGGTCGCCTCGCGTCTCCTCAAGCATTTCGACGAAGACGACATCAAACTCATCGCGCAGACCGCCACCGACCTCGGCGCTGTCTCCAAGCAGACCCTCGACACACTGATCGAGGAATTTGCCATGAGCTTGCGGACCGGCGGCGATCTCGTCGCCACTGCCAACGAGGTCGAGCAGCTCTTGTCCGGCGTGGTGCCTCCCGAGCAGATCGCCGAGATCATGTCTCAGGTGCGCTCCAAATCGCTGCAATCGATCTGGATCAAGCTCGGCGAAGTGCCCGAGCTCAGTACCGCCCAATACCTTGCCAAGGAGCATCCGCAGGTCTCGGCTCTCGTCCTGTCGCGCACGCCGCCGGCCTACGCCGCCGCCACGCTCAAGATGCTGCCGACACCGCTGCGCAACGAGATCATGCGGCGCATGTTGGCGCTCAAGATCGTGCTCGAAAAACCAATCCTTCTGCTCGAAGGCGCCGTGAAGGAAGAGCTGCTTTACAAGAGCGCGAAGAACACCGGCCCGACCATCCACGCGCGTCTCGCAGATATCATCAACAAGATGGATCGCAAGCAGATGGACGAGATCCTGACCGATCTCGACGAGCACCGCCCCAAGGAGGCGGAAGTTGTGCGCGGGCTGCTCTTCACGTTCGACGACCTGCTGCGCCTGTCTCAGCCGGCACTGGTCACACTGTTCGACGTGGTACCCGCCGATCGCACGATCGCGGCGCTCTTCGGCGCCGAACCGCGCATGATCGATCTCATTTTGGAAGCCACACCCGCACGCGCGCGCCGCATGATCGAACAGGAAATCGCAACTGGAAAGAAGCCCAGCGCGAAGGAAATTCAGAAGGCACGCCGCGCCATTGCCGATGCCGCCATGGAAATGATCGAAAAAGGCATCATTGAAATCGGCACGACGGAGGAGGACGAGTAATGCGGGAAGAATACGCAGAGATCCGCGAATCTGGCGGCCAGCCCGGTACCGACAGACTGCTCGAACCGCCGAAGCTCGAGGTCGAACGCCTTCACGTGCTGAAGGGCGTGCTCGAACGCCTGGTCACCACGCTCTCTGAGCGGTTCCGCGATTACTGCAACGTCCCGTCATCGTTTTTCGTCAACCAGGTCGAAAGCGGCAACTCTTGGGACGTCCTCGAATCCTATGAAGACAGCATCGCCGGCATCTATTACTGCCGCCAATGGGACAGCAAAATCGTCATTGGTCTCGACCGCCGTTTCATTTTCTCTTTGATCGATGCGGCATTCGGCGGCGACGGAAGCATGCCGGCCTTCGAAGCAGATCGTCCGTTCACGTCGCTCGAAGCACGCCTGGCCCGCAGCGTATTCAGCCTCGTAGTTCCGGAGCTTGAGGACCTTCTCAATCCGATCACGCCCGTAAACTTCGACATCGAAAAGCTCGAGACCAAGCTCGACTTCCAGATTCTCGGCCAGACTGACGTTCCCGTCATCTCCGTTCAGATCTTGTTCCAGATCCTCGACAACGGCGGGCGGATGTTCATGATCATCCCGCAATCGGCGCTCTACCCGATCCGCAAGTTGCTGGAACGCACCCGCGCCCTCGACGGAACTAGCGTCGATCCGGAATGGCAGAAGAAGATGCAGGATGGGCTCGCATCGTCCACCATGCTGCTGACCGGCGTACTCGAAGGTCCCGAAATGACTCTCAATGATATCGCCGCCCTCGAGCCTGGCCAGATCCTGCGGCTCGATGCCGACACCAAGAGCCTGATCGCTCTCGAATGCCAGGACGAACGCATCTTCTGGTGCCGACTTGCACAATCAAAGAGTCAGTTTGCGCTCGTTGTCGAGCAGCCGATCGATCGCCAGAAAGAGCTTGTAGCAGATCTGATTTCCGGCTCTCCGGCGCGCTGAATTTACGTATTTTTAACAAACGAAGCCTCGCCCCGGCGCGCGAATCGGCGCGAGCTATTTATTTGTCACGGAAAACGGGAAAAGCTCTTCTAACGAATATGCTGTGCCCTCTCCGGCAGGGACAACACTCTCGTCCTGATTGACACGATGTTCATCAGAATGCGCCCTTTTGCCGATCTCGTAACTGATTTTTAGTCATCGCCGTGGAGTATCGTCGCATACGAATGGACGAAACTTCAAAGCGGGCGGCAAAAAATGGCTGAGAACGAAACTGCAAACGTCGACTCTTTGGAACAGCGCGCCGCCTGTCTCGTGAATCCCGCTTCCGGGATCGCCAACGACTACCTCAATCATTTTAACGAAATTCTCCTCCTGATCGAGAACCTGCCGACCCTCCTGCCCGAAATGCTCGATGAGCTGCTCGAATGGAACCCGGTCACGTATCGCGAGTACTTCGCGAAGTCGCAGCTTCCCGGCAGCGCGCGTGCGCTCGAGATTTATGAAGGTCTCGACGAATCTTTCCGTCGCGAATTCGAAGGCATCATTGACGGCATCAACGCCATGGCGATGGCCAGCATCGACGTCATCCGCGCCCATCGCAGCCCCGACGGTGAGCTCGACCCCTCGCGCGTTTCCGATTTCTGCGAGAACGCATCATGTGCGATCCGGAGCGCCCTCAACCGCGCCTCCGACCTCGTAAACAATGGAAAAGATATGCCGGCCGAAACTCCGCAGGGCATGGCTGATCGTCTCATCCCGTGTGTGGCGTAATTAGCTGGGGAGCAAATAAGGCGCCGAGGGGGACTTCCACATGGACGAGCTACTGCGAGATTTCCTGACGGAAACGACGGAGCATATTGAAGGGGCGGAAACACAGCTCGTGCATTTCGAGCGCAACCCCTCCGACGCATCTCTGATCACCAGCATTTTCCGTCTTGTTCACACCATCAAGGGTACGTCGAGCTTCCTTGGTCTCGAGCGCTTGGAACGCGTCGGCCATGCCGCCGAATCCGTGATGGGTATGCTGCGCGACGGCGTTCCGCCGACGCAGCATTCAGTGACACTCATTCTCGCCGCCATCGACCGCATCAAGACGATCATCGAGGAAATCGGCGCTCACGGCTCTGAGCCGCCGGGCGACGACGCCGCGATCATCGATGCGCTCGAAGCCTACTACGCTGCGGGCTCGGAAGCCGCCGCCGCTGCTGCGTCTGCAGAAGCGGATACGAAGTCTTCCGCCCCAGCCGCCCCGGTTGTAACCGCCGCTCCCGTCGTTGAAGCACCACCCGCCCATCCCGTTGCCGCTACGGCGGCTCCGGAACCCGTCGCCGTTTCCAAGGAAGCCCCGAAGTCCGAGGCTCCGTCGGCCCCTCAGCCGAAGGAAAGCCGCGCCCAGGGTGGATCGACCGCAAACCAGGAATCCATCCGCGTCTCCGTCGACACGATCGAGCGTATGATGCAGCTCGTGTCCGAACTCGTCCTCAGCCGCAATCAGCTTCTTGAGCTTGCGCGCCACCGCGAAGACGACGCCATCAAAACACCGCTGCAGCACCTCTCGACGCTCACGAGCGATCTTCAGGATGCCGTGATGCGGGCGCGCATGCAGCCCGTCGGCCGCATCTACGCGAACCTTCCTCGCCTCGTTCGCGAGCTTTCGACCAGCCTCGGCAAGAGCATCGATCTCATCACCGAGGGCGCCGACACCGAGCTCGATCGCCAGCTCATCGAAGTCATCCGCGACCCGTTGACTCACCTGATCCGCAACTGCGCCGATCATGGCATTGAACGGCCGGAAGAGCGCCTGGCTAAGGGCAAGCCCGAGCGCGGCGAAATCCGCGTTTCGGCCGCTCACGAAGCCGGTCAGATCACCATCGACATCTCGGACGACGGCAAAGGCCTCGATATCGAGCGAATCAAGAAGAAGATCCTCTCGCAGGGCCTCACTACGGAGCAGGATCTCCGTAACATGAGCAACGAGGAGATCTACCGCTTCATCTTCGAGCCGGGCTTCTCGACGGCGCAGGTCGTTTCCAACGTGTCCGGCCGCGGCGTCGGCATGGACGTCGTGCGCTCGAACATCGAAGCCATCGGTGGATCGGTTACGCTCTCGTCGGTCGAAGGCAAAGGCAGCCGCTTCTCGCTGCGCATCCCGCTGACGCTCGCGATTGCACCCGCTCTGATCATCGAAGTTGCCGGACAGCGCTTCGCGCTTCCCCAGACGTCGGTCGTCGAGGCCGTCAGCCTCGGCAAAAACTACAAGGATCTCATCCAGGACGTCCAGAACGCCCTTGTTCTGAAGCTGCGCGAGGAGGTCATCCCTGCCGTAGAGCTTCGCGAGGTCGTCGGTCTCGGAGCTGATGCCGCCAACGAGGAGAGCGACAAGCTCGCCGTCGTCATGCGCGTCGGAACGGATTCGTTCTGCATCATCGTTGACGGCGTTGCCGACATCCAGGAAATCGTCGTCAAGCCGCTCAGCGCCTCGCTGGCGCACCTCAAGGTGTTCAGCGGCCACACGATCCTCGGTGATGGCTCGGTCGTTCTCATTCTCGATCCCGCCGGTATCGCCGGCAACCTCGGCATCGAGAAGTCGACCGAGAAGAAGCGCGATCAGGCTCGCGACCAGAGCGCGGCCGAGCGCCGCCGCCTTGTCATGTTCCGTGCCGGCGCCGGGGCTTCGAAAGTTCTGCCGCTGTCGCTCGTCTCGCGCATCGAGATGGTCGAGACCAGCCGCATCGAAAGCTCGGACGGCCGCCTCATGGTACTGCTCCAGGGCCGCCTGATGCCGATCGTTCCGATTTCGCCCGAGATCGACATGTCGAAGCCGTCGTATCCCGTGCTTGTCGTCGCGACCGAAAATCGCTCCATTGGTCTCATGGCCGACGAGATCGTCGACATCCTGGAAGAAAAGCTCGAAATCCAGCTCGCGAGCTCCAATTCCGAACTGGTCGGCTCTGCCGAAATTCGCGGCGAGGCCGTCGAGCTGATCGACGTATCGCACTTCATCCGCATGGCTGACCCGCCCGGAAAGTCGAGCACGACGCCGCAGCGCATTCTGTTCGCTGCCGACGATCAGCTCGTCCGCGACATGCTCTGCCCAGCCATCTCCGCAGCAGGCTATAACCTTGTCGCCACCGCGATCCCGGCGGACATCAACGAGCTTCTGAACCAGATACCTTCGTTCGATGCCGTCATTCTCGACGGTGACGCACCAGCTCTGTTGGCCCCCCACTTCCTGCGCGCGCTCAAGGATCGCAAGGATGCGGCCCGCACCCCTGCTATCGGGCTGAGCCGCAACCCGACTAACCGCTCATCGCGATCGGCCACCGAAAACGGCATGATCGCGCTTCTGAGCAAACATGACCGTCATGCCCTTCTCGAAACGCTCGCATACGCACTGGATGCAGCCGCCGACGCGAAGGCCATGAGCGTGGAGCTTGCAGCATGAGCAACATGAGCGCCGCTTTAGCAGTTCAGTCGGTCTCCGACGTCCCGACCGCAGGCGAAGAAAGTTATTTCACGGTGTTTGCAGGCGGCGAGGCCTTCGGTCTCTCCGTGCTGCACACCCAGACCATCTTCCGCATCACCAGCGTTACGCCCATCCCGCTCGGACCGATCGACATCGTCGGTCTCGTCAATCTGCGCGGCAAGATCGTGACGGCGGTGAGCTTGCGTCGCCGCCTCGGAATTCCGGTGGACGAGTTCCAGAACTCTCTCGCCATCGGCATCGAGCACAAAGGCGAAAACTTCGCGCTCATCGTCGACGAAGTCGGTGATGTGCTGACGCTCGATGCCTCGATGAAGGTGCAGATCCCTGCCCACTTCGATCCGGCACGTTCTCGCTTTATGGCCGGCCTGTACAAGGTCGGCAATCTCCTCATCCCCGCTCTCAACATCGGGGCACTTTTCGACTTTGCGAACTGACCATGATCGCTTCGGACCCTATCAGTCCGAAACGTGAATCATTGGTCTCACTAAAAGACCACCATGATCGCTTCGGACCCTATCAGTCCGAAGCGTGAATCATCGGTCTCACTAAAAGACCACCATGATCGCTTCGGACCCTATCAGTCCGGAGCGTGAATTATCGGTCTCACTAAAAGAGCACCATGATCGTTTCGGGCTTATCAGCCCGAAACGTGAATCTTCGGTTTCACTAAAGCGACCGCGATTTCTTCAGGCTTTACCAACCTGAAGTGTGCATCATCGGCCGCACGGAAGCGTAAACTTGCGTAACAGGGTGAGTAAAATGAAGAAAGCGCTCGTGGTGGATGACTCAGCATTCATCCGTAAGATCGCAAAGCAGATTCTCGACAACATCGGCTTCGAGGTGGCCGAGGCGCGCGATGGCGCCCACGCCCTCGAGCAATGCGAGATAGCGCTTCCTGAACTAATTCTGCTCGACTGGAATATGCCGGTCATGAGCGGCCTTGAGTTCTTGCACAAGCTTCGCAAGATGCCGCAGGGCGACCAGCCCAAGGTTGTTTTCTGCACCACCGAAAACACCCGCGACAAGATCATCACTGCCCTCGAAGCCGGCGCCACCGAATACATCATGAAGCCGTTCGATCAGGAAATCATCCGCACCAAGCTCGAACAAATCGGCATGGTGTGAAGTCCTTGCGCTCGCGCACGAGGCATAGCGATGTCGAGTTCGCCGCGATCGGCTCAACCAATACAATAAGCGAAGCGTAACATGTCCCAAGCATTCGACGCACTTTGCGAGTTCCTCCGCCGGTCCTCCGGTCTCGTGATGGAACAGAGCAAGAAATACCTGGTTGAGAGCCGCGTAATGCCGATCGTCCGGCGCGAAAAGCTGTCCGGCCTGGAAGAGCTCGTTCTCCTGCTCCAGAAAGGGCAATCGCCAAAGCTCGCGAAAGACGTCATCGAGGCAATGACGATCAACGAGACGTACTTCTTCCGCGACAAAGGCCCCTTCGATCAGTTCCGCAGCGTCATGCTCCCTGCGATGATCGCCGCGCGTCAGAGCGAGCGTCGCCTCCGCATCTGGTCCGCAGCCGCATCGACCGGCCAGGAAGCCTACTCGCTGGCCATGATCATCGAGGAACAGGCTGCGAAGCTGGCCGGCTGGAAGATCGAAATTCTCGGCACCGACCTCTCCGATCAGGTGCTCGACAAGGCCCGCAAGGGCATCTACTCGCAGTTCGAAGTTCAGCGCGGCCTCCCGACGCCTATGCTCCTGCGCCACTTCAACCAGATCGGCGACAGCTGGCAGATTTCCGAGGCAATGCGCTCGAAAGCCACCTTCCGCCAGATGAACCTCCTCGCCGACTACACCTCTCTCGGCCGCTTCGACATCATCTTCTGCCGTAACGTGCTGATCTACTTCGATGCTGCCCGCAAGATGGACATTCTGGGGCGTATGTCGCGCATTCTTGCCCCCGATGGCTTCCTGACGCTCGGTGCATCGGAAAGCTTGATCGGCCTCAAGACCGACCTGGTCGCCCATCCGGAGCACCGCGGCATTTTCCAGCGCGCCGGCGCCGGAGCGCCAGTCCAGTCGGATCTCGCGACGCGTTTCGGAATGCGCCCCGACCAGCCCCCGGCCAGCGCTTTGCCCCCGGGCTTCGGCGCGACGGCGATGTCGGCTGCAAACCGCTTCCGCACCGCGGGCTAAAAGAAAAAACGCTTCGGATCGATTGGGTCCGAAGCGGGTTTCATTCTCTGGGAAACATCACGCGCGGCGGTCAAATCCGCCGCGTTTCCTTTTCTCGGGCGTCGCGATCGGAGAATCCGGCAAGCTCGCTCCCCCTGCCGAGCTGCGCAAGCCGCGCCACGTCGGCAACACCACCCGGCCCGAGACGCTCGGCATCGACGAGAGCCGCCAGGGCATCATTCGCGACATTCGAAAGAACCCTGCGGACCTCGATACGCTCCGTTCTAGGCGCCCGGTCGAACACCGATGCTTCAGCCTTGCTTTGTGTGGTTGAAGCGGCCGCTTGATCCGGCTGCGCGCGCGCCCGTAGCATCTCCGCGACCCGAATGGCGCTCTCATCGCGATCGACAACGACCGGCGGCAGCACGTCCGTGCTCGTCGCGTTCGGAGCAGAATTCCCGGTCGCGCTCGCAAGCGTAACCCCGTCCGGATTTCCGATCCACAGCGCCTCTTGCGCGCGGCGGTTGACCAGACCGGGAAGAACCTCCCCGCCGGCCTTGTTGTATTTCTGAAAGATGTCGCGTGCCGCGTCGAGATCGCCACGCCGTACGGCATCGCCAAGGCCGCTGTCGATCCACGCCGTTCCCGCGTTGTAGGTAAGAGAGGTCAGAGCCGCCTTGGTGCCATCGTCAACGTTCGGCGCCGCCTTTTCGACGATCGTGCGCGCCGACGAAACCTCTGCCTGGAAACGACGCTCGGCTTCCGTGCGATCTATTACTTCGCCCGCGAATAGCGCCTTGGTCCCAAAACCATTTGTGTGCTGGGCATAGTCCCAGCTCGCTTTGGGCGTAAAGCCCTCAAAGTTGCGGATCGCATCCAGATAAAAGCTGTGCATGGCAGGGATCTGTGGCCTCCGACCAGTCTTGTTAACCCGAGGCCCTTGCGCAAAGCTGACTTTAGGCTGGGCGCCTCTGGAGCCTGGCAATCACCCCCTTCGATCCGGCCATGTATTGGCACGGCAGTTGCGTAGAACGGATGTGTCTTCGTTTGGTGCAACCATGCAGCTTTCCGCTAACCTTCGCGCCCGAATTTCCGCTCTCGGCGAGCTATCCCGCCCGCTGGGGGAAACGCGCGCCGCCACATTGGCCCGCGCGCTTGCCAATGCCGTTGCCAGCGACGTCGCCGAGGGCCGCAACCCCGAGGCAACGATAGACACTTGGATTCGCCGTCTTGCCGCCGAGATCGTCGAGAAGGCGCCGGCTCAGGCCAAGGAAGCCGCGCCCCACCGGCCGAAGGGGACCCGCCGCATCGGCGACGTACTGCCCGAGATCCATTGAGCTAGCCCGCTATCGGACGCTCCCCGTCGCAATTCCTGACTCAAACCTTTCTGACCGTCCCAAACTGGCACAAAAACCCTGTAAAATTTGAGCCAACTTTTCGCCCCCGGCCTAAGCCGGTTGAAATGGGGCCTGGGTTACAAACAGGAACGCTGCCGCTCCAAGCGGTGAGCAGAAAAAACTTGGGTCAGGGTCGGATCAAACATGTATCAGAAAACGAGTGTGACAATGCTTCGCCAGCGCCGCGACAACATTCGCGAGTGGCTGGAAGAAGAAGCGCCCTATACCGACGTCGACCAGCGCCATCTCGATGCCCATACGCCCGAGCGCGCCTATTGGCACCACGGCTATCAGGCCGCGCTGAGCGACATCATGGCTATGCTCGCCCTTGAAGGCGAAAGAAACGGCACCTCGGACATTCCCAATTAGTGCCCGCCGGCCTGTCCGGATGCATACGGTTTCCGGGCGGCTGGAAGTCATGGAAAAGCTCGCATTCCGCGTGGAACGCAGCTTCGCTTGAGGTCAGGCATCTGTACTTGAACAGATTGCCTGATCCGATGAGCTGCAAAAGCTTATCGCGCACATCCTGATCGGCCCGGCCGACGTAGTCGACATAGAACCGCCCATCTGGCCCCTTGTGGCCGAGCACGAAAGCGCCGGGCGCCACCCGCGGAATGGTGTCGGTGATATCGTCGTAGGCGAGCCGGAATGGCCCGAGAAGTCCTGTGCTTGTCATCGTTCGTGTCGCTCTTCGACCAGACGTGAATGGAATGACGCTCATACTGAACTCGCACAACGAACGGGGCGTTTACGTACCCTTAAACATATAACCCAACTCCGTTCCCCCGTGCGCCGCCATCGCCGGTAGCCTTACCATCGGATGGATTTGAGTAGGCGTCGCCACCAAAAGAACCCCGCCCCTGGCGTCCCTGTTCCCCGGACGAGTTGGCGAGCCCCTGGCCCTGATTGGCCTGGCCCTGGGAAGCCGAAGCGCCCTGATCACCGAAGCCCGCCTGCACCCCGCTCGAACGCAGGATATCGCTCTGCGGGGCGGCCGTAATGCCATCGACCGTATACCCGGCCGACGACAGCGCCCCGGCCAGCGCCTCCCGCTCCCGTTCAATGACCGCGAGCGTATCGCGATGCTGGGTTTCCATGTGAATCGAGATCGCGTTGTCCCTGAGCGCGAGCCGCACCGTCACAGCCCCGAGATTAGCTGGCTTCAGCTGCAGGTGAAGAACCTTCACGACGCCGTCGGAAGAGGTTTCACCTAGTCCGTCGGCACGCAGCTCCGCCCGTACTTCTGCCGCGATCTGCTCACTCAAGGGATCGAAGAGAGCAACCTCTCCCTCGCCGGCCGACTGCACACTCTGGCTGCGCGCGCCGCTCACCATCGTTGCAAACACGCCCGTCGACGATTGTTGAGAATTTCCATTCGAAGAGCCACTGCCCTCCTGTTGCCGCCCATCCTGGCCGCCGACGCCGCCCTGCTCAGCAAAGCCTCGAACGACGGAGCTGCGCGTGTCCTGCGTCGGCGCGCCACGGGTTGATCCGGGCTCGCTGTCTTCGGACGCCGGCTGGTTCGCAAGCTTGCCGCCTGCGCGCTCCACATCCGGCGATCCTTCTGCAGCGCTGACCTGCAACTGAGCGACACTGACCGGACCCGTTTCCTGCGTCTTCTGCCCGCTAGTCTCAACCGGCATCTCAACCGCGAGATGCGTCTCCTGCCCAAGAACCGTCGCCGTAAACTCACCACCCTCGACCGCTACCTCGGCGCCGGGTGCCGGAGAAACGTCGGGCGCAGTTTTCAGGAGTGCGAGTAGCTTGGCCGCATCGAACGCATCCTTCGCCTCACCCGGCTCGCCAGGAAGCGCGAGGCCTTGCTCCAATTGCGCGTTGCCATCAGCCACCAATGTCGGATCCGCGACGATACTTTTCAGAGCCACGAGCGCGTCATCGAACGGAGCGCCGTCCTCTTGGCCTTGTGCCGTTCCTCCGAGCGCGGCCAGCACCAGCGAAAGATCGTTGACCGCCGTCTGATCCGGAGTGGACGTCGCATCGCCCTCGCGGCGGGCGTCCTGTTCGCCATCCTCGCGCTCGTTGGAGGTGCGGTCTTTGCCCGCACTCGAGCGATCTTTCGCGGCCGAGGTGCGTGACGGCTCAGAGGCAGAAGCAGTGTCCCGCGGCGGCTCCGCCGAGGATCGCGAAGCGGACTCGAGTTCGTCACGGAACGACGTCGCGGCCTTTTCCGTGCGCACCGCATCGTTCGACCGCACGCTTCCGGAGAGAGCGAGCATACCTGACGTCAAGGCCTGTGCAGCACTCACTGCGGTGATCCTCCCAACAAGGAATCGACTTTTGAAAGCAATGTCTGCGCCCGGTCGACGGCCTCTAAAGGCGCTTCATCCGGCGCTTGGCTGACTTCCGGCCATTTCCCGACAGACCGGGCAATTGCCATGGCTGCATCATAAATTTCGCGGTCGGACGTCTTGAGCCGTTCGACGTTGATCTCGCCAAGAAGCTTCACGCCCGCCTCGAAATCCGCGGTCGTCACGAGAGCCGCCCCTTCGAACAGCTTTGCGCGCTGCATCGAGAGGCTGCCGGCCTGCGCCAGCCCGCGCGCTTTGCCGGCGGCAAAGCCTGCGATACCGGTATTGCCGACCTTCGTCGCCTCCTCCGCGATCGAGAGATAAAGGCCGACCCGTTCCGAAGCCGGAACTCTCATCAACTCGGTCTCCGTGCGTGTGAACCACTCGGAGGCCGGCTTGAAAGTCTGCCGCGCAACGCCGGCAAACAATTGCCTGCGGAAATTACGCGCGAACAGTGAATTCGGGAACCGCCGCGAATACTGATCCGCGAGCGCATCGTAGCGCTTCAGATCTCCATTTCGGGCAAGCAGAAGAATTTGCTGCCGAAGCGCAGACTCCTCGATGAGCGTCCCGGGTGAAAGAAGCCTTGCTTCGTCGAAGTATGTGATGGCCTTGACGCCATCCTTTTTACTGATGAGCGTTCCTTGAATGAGAGCGACCATGCCCCCAAGCAGCGGATCGAGCTTCCGCGCATCGATTTTGTGAATCATGCTGAGCGCGTCCACCAGTCGGCCTTCTCCATAGGCGAGTGCGCCCTTGAGCAGCCGGCGCTCGACGAATGGCGTTTTTTCACGGCCGATGACGGTCTTGAGCACGGCCGGATCGCCACCGCTCAGCACGAAGAAAATGGCGGCGCGCACGTTGCGGACATCGTCCCACACGCCAACGGGAAGCGATCGCATTTCTTCGCCGTAGTCGCGCAACAGCAGTCGCTGCTCCTCGTGCGCCGAAACGCTTCCAGCCGCCACCTTGTCCTGCACGGAGCGCAGTTTGCGGAGCAGGATAAACGGTTGCTTGTCGTTTTCTACGACCGGGGTCTCGGGCCATAGCGGCGGAAGAACCTCTGCAGCTTCCTCGCCCGCCGCCTCACCTTCAGCCGCAGGAGGAGCTGCGCTCGCGTCTTTCGGAGCCGCCTCGTGAGCCTCGTGCGACCCGCTTCCGTGATCTTCGGACGCATAGGCTAGGCCCGAGCCTGCCGACAGGCAGATCAGCGAGAACAACAAAGCTGGTACAGCGCGAACGATCACGACCGGGGCGCCCTCAGCAGGATCTCAATGCGGCGGTTCTCCGCCGCATTCGGATCGGACGGAATTTTCGGATTGCGATCGGCGTGTCCTTCGATGCTATCGAAACGCCCCTCGACTATTCCGCCTCGCGCCAGCATGTAGTAGGCGATCTGGGCGCGATCCATCGAGAGACGCCAATTGTTGTTCTTTTCGGTTCGGAACTTGCGCGCGTCCGTATGCCCGCGCACGACGATCTTACCGTCACGCGTCGCCAGCACCTTCGCGAGCTTCTCCATCACCACGACGAGTTCCGGCCGCGGTTCTGCGGACGCGCTCGCGAACATGCCGAAGCGGAAATCGTCGGTCAGACTGATCAGAAGCCCCTCATCGACCATCTTCACGTCGATCGATGGTTTCTTCTCTGGCGAAAGTCCGCGAAGCGCCTCCCTGATCTCTCCTTCGAGCGCTCGCACCTCAGCCTTGTTCTGCTCGGATTGCGCATCGGGCGGCGCATCCGATTGCTTCGGCGGTTCCGTAGCAGCTTGCTTCGGAGGATTGCCCGCTTCGGTCTCCTCCGGCGTTACCTCGAGCGGCTCCTCGATGCCGGGGGCCCCCGGAAAGGCCGTTCCCTCGTTCAGCGTCATTGGCGAAGGCTCGCTTAAAGCCTCCTTCTTTTCGGGGATAACAGGTCGATCGGCAAAAGGCTCAAACGGGTTGGAATAGGCATCGCCACCACCCGGCATCGCGCTTTCGCTCTTCGCGCTGACCTGATCCTCGTCATCGGACGCCTTGAGAGCGAGCCGCGCCAGCACGCCGTAAGGATCGTTGAAAAGCTCTTCCTCGGCCTTGTGAGCCACGCCGTCCGCAAGCTCGCCGTCGCCGCCGGGCTTGGATGCGCCTTGCATCTTATCCTTGTCGTCAACGGTGCTGACGTTGGCGCCCTTCGGTTCCGGTCCTACGGTCGCCGGCGCCGACCTGTCGACTTCGACTTCGTTCTCGACGCCCTTCGTGGTCGGGCGCTTCGCGTTGAGCTTCAACGGATTGAAATACGTCGCAATCTGCTGGATCTTCTCTTTGTCCGAGACATTGAGAAGCCACATCACCAGGAAGAACGCCATCATCGCCGTCATAAGATCGGCAAACGCGATCTTCCAGGCACCGCCGTGATGTCCGTCCTCGCCGTCCCCGCCGCGCCGCCGTACGATGACGACTTCATGCGGCGTCGACACATCGCCATCAGCGCTCATGAGTTATCCTCTTCGATCGCTTCGGCCCAGGCCCCGATCCGCGTTTCAACGATCGTCTCGTCGGCTTGAACGGCAACGTCGACGCTCTCTGCGTTGACGAACGAAACCCCATCATGCTGGTTCAACCGGGATTCAATCTCCGACAGAAGGTCGTTAGGTCCCGTGATCGTGATCTTCGCGTAGTCGCCTTTGGCCAGCATGGCGTTGAGCGAGAGGGAAAGCTCCTCCACCGCCTTGATACGGATCCGCTCGGAGACGATGGGGCCTAGTACGCGCCCGACCTGATCGGCAATTCCCTGCTCGATATCCTGCATGGCCTTGGAAACGGCATCCCCAAGACGCGCGCCCTGATCAGCGGTCCATTTCTGGCGTTCGGCTGTGAGCTTACGCTCGAACTGGGCGGCCTGGTTGGCGAGAGCCTTTTCGGTCTCGACCTGTGCGGCCGCCCGGCCTTCGAGGACTCCCAAGGCGTGAGCGTCGCTGATCCGCTTCTCGACTTCCGAGGCGCCATCCGCCCCAGCGCCGAGCGCGCCTCGCATCCCACGCCCGACAGGATCTCCGCTCAGATCTTTCAGATAGAAGGCAACGGGAAGCGCATTCGTCATGCCGCCCGCTCCCGCATCCACTGCTTGAGGATGTTCGCGGCCTGCTCTTCATCGAGCGCAACCATCTGCTCAAGCCGCCGTTGCGAGAGGCGCATGACGTCGGAAGTAATATCTTCGATGAGATTCTGATCGGTCTTGATTCCGAGTAGCTCGGCGGTTGCCGCAGAATCTGCCGCCAGCGCAGCCGCCTCCGCATCGTCGCCGGACATCAAGAGAGAGCCATCGTCGACCCCGCCGGCCCCGGCCGCCGCGAGCGCACCACCCGCGAGCTGCGCTTCCTTCTGATCGAGAAGAATGCGCGTGACGGGCCGCAAGCCAAACATAACCACGATCAAGACCAACCCAAGAACCGTCGCCGCCTTGATCAAGCCCGTAGCCAGGCCGATCAGCGGGCCCATGAGGTTCGCGCTGTTGAAGGCGTCTGCCATGCGCGTGTCTTCGGCAAACTCGACGGCCACAACGCTGATTTGATCGCCGCGCTTCGTGTCCACACCCGCCGACGTTCCGACCAGCCGTTCGACTTCCTTCACCTGTGCCTGAACCGCTTCCGGGGTAGCAGACTCGCCGAGAGAAGCCAGCAGCCGCTTACGATTGAGCACGACAGCGATGGTCAGGGCATCGATGCGATACCCCTCGCTGGTGGTGGATATGGTTTTCGAGGAAAGCTCATAGTTCGTAAGATCCTCGCGCCGATCGTTCGTCCGCTTGGACTGATCGCCGCCGGACCCGGCCGCACCTTGATCGGGCACGTTCTGCTCGACGCCCACCGGCTGCTTGCTGGTGGAATCCTGCTGGCTGCCGCTTTCCTTCACCACCCGCAGCGAACGTTCGACCTTCGAATCCGGATCGAACGAGGTCTCGTTCGTCTGGCGCTTATCGGTGTTGATGCGCGCCGCGACGCTGACTTCGAAGTTGTCTAGCCCGAGATATGGCGTCAGCGTCTTGCGCACGTTGTCGACAAGATCCTTGCTGACGGTCTTTTCGAGCTCGATTTTACGTGCCGACGAGGACGAGCTGGAATCGCCTGCCGAAGCCAGCACCGTCCCGTCAGTGTTGAGCACGCTGATATCGTCCAGAGTAAGCCCCGGCACCGCCGCAGCCACCAGATGGCGAATGGCCTGCGCCGTCGAGGAGTCGGCGGACATCTCAGTGCGGATCACGACCGAAGCCGATGCCGGCTGCCGCCCGCGCCGGAAAGACCCGGTTTCCGGCAGCACGATGTGAACGCGCGCCGCCTTGATGCCTTTCATGGCCTGGATCGTACGCGCAAGCTCACCCTCGATCGCACGGACGCGTGTGACTTCCTGCATGAACGAGGTGAGGCCGATCGGGCCGAGCTTGTCGAACAGCTCGTAGCCGGCGTTGGAGCTGGACGGCAGTCCCTTCTCGGCCAGCAGCATACGCGCCTGCGCCGTCTCCTCGCGCCGGACCATCATCTTGGTCCCTTCCGAGTTGACGTCGAAATTGATGCCGGCCTCCTTGAGCACCGCGCCCATACGGCTAACATCCTGCGCATTGAGACCCGAATAGAGCGTGTCGTAGTCGGAACGGCTGAGATAGAAACTTCCGAACCCGACCGATGCGAACACGGCAAGACCGACAAGGCCGAGCGCCGCCAGGCGCTTCGTACCGAGCGCCAGCAGGTTGGCCCAAAGTCTGTCCAGTTGTTCGAGTCCGAGCATGCCGACCCAACCCTTTGCGCGGATTATTGGAATGACGCCGAAAGGATTCTGGGCAAAGAAGCTTGCGCGGGAATTGCCGCTCTCAGGTTCCGGCGATCAGATGAGATAAAAACGCGAAGGCCACGCCGGGGCGGAATGGCGTGGCCTTCTGAGGGCGCGCGGGGTGATGGGATCCGGGCCCGAAAATCGATGCTGTCGAACCGATACGCCTAAACGCCAGAAAGCGAGGTCGCAACGAAGGGCGATCTCACCTCAATTCTTCCATCGGAACCGAAGGGATCGCGTTTTAGCCACCCTGGAAGAGCTGGAGAATCTGCTGAGCGGACTGATTCGCGATGCCGAGCGCCTGCACACCGAGCTGCTGGCGCACCTGCAAGGCCTGAAGGCGGGTCGATTCTTCGTTCATCTCCGCGTCGACAAGCTGGCCGATGCCAGTGTCGATCGAGTCCATCAGCTTGTCGACGAAATCCTTCTGCAGCGTGATTCGCGACTTCGCGGCGCCAAGGACGGTCGCGGCATCGGTCATCTTCTGCAGAGCCGCGTCGACGGCGTCGATCATGTCCTCGATCCGGGTCAGATCGTCGGCCGAGTCCGTCAAATCCTTGATGTTGAGCGCGTCCGCCTCACCGGCGATGCTGAAGGGATCGCCGATCGAGGGTGTTCGTTCGATATCGAGAATGCCGGTCTTGGCGCCCGTCGTAAGGTCGAACAGCATCGTTCCGACTTCAGCGTCGGGATCCAGGATATCGCTGATGCCGCTGACGTTGACCTCGATCGTCCCGATCGCGATTGCACCCGTGCTGTCACGGGAAAACGAGGACACGATCGACTTGCTTGTCGGACCGTCGGTCGAATCGCTGACCAACCAGTTTTCGCCCGAAAACACGGCCGAGTTGGCGTTGCTTCTCAGTTCCGCCTGTAGCTCCGAGATTTCGCTTTGGATCTTGCCCCGATCGAGACCAGGAGCGCGGGCCGCAACCAACTTCGCCATCATCTTCTTGACGGTTTCGATGGAGTTGTTGAGGGCCGTCGCCGTGACCTCTGCGGTTGCAGCACCGAGACCCAGCGCATCGCCGACCGTCGAGATCGACATGTTGTCTGCGCGCATGGTGGTGGCGATCGACCAGTAGGCAGCGTTGTCAGAGGCGTCCTTGACCCGAAGTCCCGTGGAGATACGGCTCTGCGTGACCAACATTTCCTTGTTGGTCTGGTTCAGGGTCTGCAGGGCGGTCATAGCCGCGATGTTGGTATTTAAGCTGCTCATTCCAGCGCCCCATTACCGATTCGTGACTCATTGTTTAATCCGAAGCTTGTGTGGGGGTTGCCACCGCGAAAAATTGGGCCGGAAGAGGGCGCCAACAAGAAAAAAGCCGCGCCCCGAGGGGCGCGGCTTGAATTTGGAAGCGGAAGGAAGGGTGAGTAAGTCTTACTGGAACAACCGCAGAATGTTCTGAGCCGACTGATTCGCCATGCTGAGCGCCTGAACGCCGAGCTGCGAGCGAACCTGCAGCGCCTGAAGACGGGTCGATTCCTCGTTCATGTCCGCATCGACCAGCTGGCCGACACCGGTGTCGATGGCATCCATCAGGTTGTCTGCAAAACCCTTCTGGAGGTCGACGCGTGCCTTGACCGCACCGAGAACGGTCGCGGACTCGGTCATCTCCTTGATGGCGTCGTCCACGCCCTTGATGAAGTCCTCGATGCGATCGAGGTTCGCCTGGGAGTCTTCCGTGAACGAGCTGATGTCGATGGCGTCCGCGTCGGGCGTGCCGCTGCCGTCGTCTTCGGGCACGATGCGGAAGTCCGCGCCGCCGCTTGCGGCAGGGCGCAGCTTATCGAGGATACCGGTCGTGCCGCTCGCATCCGTGTCGAGCAGCATCGTTTCCTGAAGGTTGACCGTGATGGTGCCGACCGTGATTGCGCCTCCAGCGTCGCGCGAGAACGACGAAACCAGGGTACGCTCGGTCTCGCCGGTGCTGTCGACCGCGAGCCAGTTCTGGCCGGAGAAGATGGCCGTCGAAACAGCGCTTCTCAGCGATTCCTGAAGCTGCGTGATTTCCGACTGGATCTTGACGCGGTCAAGACCCGGCGTACGTGCGGCGAGCAGCTTGTCCTTAATTGCGGTAGCGGTCTTGATCGCGCCTTCCATGCCTTGCATGGCGACGTCGACGGTTGCACCACCAAGGCCCAGCGCGTCGGATACCGTCGAGATCGAGCTACGATCGGCGCGCATCGTCGTCGCGATCGACCAGTAAGCTGCGTTGTCCGACGCATCGTTGACACGGAAGCCGGTCGAGATCCGGTTCTGCGTGACCAACGTTTCCTTGTTGGTCTGATTCAGCGACTGCAACGCGGTCATTGCCGCGATGTTCGTGTTGATGCTGCTCATATCTGTCCCTCTTCCGACTGGTATGGTCCCGCTTCCAAGTCGGGCCGTCACGACCGAAAATACTCAGTTGTGCTTACCGAACAGTTAAACCGTGCCCCAAAAGCACCGAAACAGCTCAAAACGGGACACAGCGCGCAAAGCAACAGCCCCGCGTAAGCCACGGGCGCAGGCGACGAATCAGGACGTAAGATTTTGAATATTCAGCGGATCCGGGGTGTCCGTCGGAAGACGCTGCACCACCGGTGACGAAATAGGCAAAAGAGCAAAAAAGAAAAGCCGCACCTCGTTGAGGTGCGGCTCTCCCTAGGGGGACGATAAGGAAATAGCGCCGTGTGGGGTCGAAAACGCGCGCGATTACCGGAACAGCGAGAGGATCGACTGAGCCGACTGGTTGGCCAGGCCGAGAGCCTGGACACCGAGCTGCTGGCGCACCTGCAAGGCCTGAAGGCGAGTCGATTCTTCGTTCATGTCTGCGTCGACGAGCTGACCGATGCCGGTATCGATGGCATCCATCAGGTTGTCGGCAAAATCCTTCTGCATATCGATGCGCGACTTCACGGCACCGAGAACGGTGGCGCCGTCGGTCATCTTATCGATCGCTGCGTCGACGCCCTTGATGAAGTCCTCGATGCGATCGAGATTCGCCTGGGTATCTTCGGTGAGCGACGAGATATCGATTGCATCAGCATCGGGCGTACCGCTGCCGTCGTCTTCGGGAACGATGCGGAAATCCGCGCCGCCGCTCGAAGCCGTGATCAATTCGTCGAGGATGCCCGTCGTGCCCGAGCCCGTGTCGAGAAGGCGCGTCTTGGACAGATCCACGCTGATCGTGCCGACGGTGATGTTGCCCGAGGCGTCGCGCGAGAACGAGGAAACGAGCGAGCGGGAAGTATCTGCTCCATCAGCCGCAAGCCAGTTCTGGCCCGAGAAATTCGATGAAGTGACGGCGCTTCTCAGCGATTCCTGAAGCTGCGTGATTTCCGACTGGATCTTGACGCGGTCAAGACCAGGCGTGCGTGCGGCGAGCAGCTTATCCTTGATTTGGCCGGCGATCTTGATCGCGCCTTCCGTGCCCTGCAGGGCGACGTCGACAGTGGCCGATCCCAAACCGAGCGCGTCCGATACGGTCGAAACGGCACTGCGGTCGGAACGCATGGTCGTTGCGATCGACCAATAGGCAGCGTTGTCGGATGCATTGCCTACGCGAAGACCGGTCGAAATCCGATTCTGCGTGACCAACATGGATTTGTTGGTCTGGTTCAACGACTGCAACGCGGTCATCGCCGCGATGTTCGTATTGATGCTACTCATTACTAATACCTTTACGCTACACCACCGCGACCGCGACTACGGCCGTTTTTACACTCGCGGCACCGTGCTTAGGGCCTTTCCCCCGAACCCAATCTGCCACTAAAGAAAGATATAGCGCGGAGGTATTGACCCACAGTTAATGGGGACTTGCCTCCGTCCGTAAAATTCTTGCCGTTGCCTCACGGAAACGATCTGACAAGCCCACCGATCAAGAGATTCCATCCGTCGATCAGCACGAAGAACAGCACTTTGAAGGGAAGACTCATGACCGTCGGCGGCAACATCATCATGCCCATCGACATGGTCAGTGTCGCCACGATGAGGTCGATGACGAGAAACGGCAACACCACCAGAAAGCCCATCTCGAAGCCGCGCCTAAGCTCTGAAATCATGAAAGCCGGGATCAGCACGCGAAGCTCGACCTCTGCATCGGCCGGCCGGGCGCCGAACCTCTCCTCCGCGAGATCCTCGAAAAGCTCCAGGTCTTTTGCCCTCACGTTGGCACGCATGAACTCACGCAGCGGCTGCGTGATCTGAACGTAGGCCTCCTCCTCGGTGATCTTGTTTTCGGCAAACGGCTTGAGCCCATTCTGCCAAGCCCGATCGAAGGTAGGAGCCATGACGTAGAACGTCATGAACAGCGCGAGACTGACGAGGATCATGTTGGCCGGCGTCGTCTGCAGACCAAGCCCCGTGCGCAGCAGAGACAGCACGATGACGAACCGGGTAAAGCACGTCACCATCATCAGGAGACCGGGTGCCACCGAAAGCATGGTGATCATCAGAATGATCTGCACCATGCGACCGGTAACCGTCTGCTCGCCCGCCGGCAGCAGCCATTCGAAATTCAGCGCCTGCGCCATGGCTACGCCAGGAATAAGCACCAGGAACAACGAAAGGAGCACGACCCGTCTCATTCCAGAACGACCCCGTGAATGATGATGTCCTTGATGTGCTGCCGATCACGAATGGTCGCCCGGTCCATCAGATCCTCGCGAAGATTCTGAAAGCCGCTCGGCCCTTCGAATTGGGTAAGCGCCGCGGTCCTGAGATAAGCGACGATGTCTTCGGAAAGTTGAGCCGCCAGCGCGTCCCCTCCTTGCATCATGCCCTCCACCAGGATCGAGGCTTCGATCCGGATCCAGATATCGTTCGGCTGCGCAAGGTTGGTGACGATAGGCGCCATTGCGACGATCTTGCTCGATGCCGAAACAGTCGGGCTCGCCGCTTCCGGCGCCGGAGCATCCTTCTCCTTACCGGCTGTTTTGGTCTCGGCCGAGCCCTTGATCTGCCCATCTAGAAAAAAACCGAAGCCGGCTCCGAAGCCAAGGGCAACCAAGGTCACGACGATCAGCCCAACCAGACCGCCTCCACCCTTTTTGTCCTTGCCGTCGTCCTTCGCCACTGGAGCGCTCCTCAGAACGGCGTGAGAAGGTCGAACAGCTGCTGGCCGACCGCAGGCTGCTGCACCTCCGTGATCCGGCCGCGCCCGCCATAGGAGATCCGCGCTTCCGCGATCTTGTCGTACTCGACCGCGTTCTCCGTAGAGATGTCGCGCGGCCTCACGATACCGGCAACGCTGAGCTCGCGAACCTCGAAGTTGACGCGAACCTCCTGGCTGCCGCTGATGATGAGATTCCCGTTCGGAAGCACGCCGGTCACGACCGCGGCGATAAGCAGCTCGATGCTCTCCGAGCGGGTGATACCGCCCTTGCTATCGGTCGACGTCTCGCCTTCCGCTTCGACATCGACGCTCATATCGCCAGAATGATTGAGACCGCCGGAGGTCTGGAGATCGTAACCGATCTTGGGCTTGAGCGAGCTCTTGGAATCCCGTGAGCGTTTGGAGTTGTTGTCGAGCCTGGCCTTGTCCTTGATCGCAATCTTGACCGTAACGACATCGCCAATCTTGCGCGCGCGCGGATCCCGGAACAGATCCGCGCTTGCGTCCTGCCAGATCGAATTGCCGGGGCGATAGGTAGGCTGCGGCACGGGCTCGGCCGGAAGCGGCACCCTGTCTGCAAGCAGGCCCGCGCCAACCGCACTTAGTGCTGGTTGCCGTCCGAAATCTTCGATCTTGTTGGCGCACCCGCCCGTCGCAAGCGTCAACGCAACAATGACGAAGGCCGGTAGCCTCGACGGCACCGGCTTAGGCCAAAGACAATTCGTCGTCATGGCTTACCTCGTCATGATCGTGGCTGCTCCGGCTGGGTTGCCCCATCTGGAGGCCCGGGCGGCGCGCCTTCGGACTGGCCGGTGGCACGCCTCCGATCGGGCGGAATTTTCGCGGCACCCGAGATGATCGTCGCGATCTTGGCGGCACGCTCAGGGTTCATCTCACCCATGATCTGGCTTGCCACTTTCGTCTCGAGCTTGGTCACCACGGCAGCGGCCATTTCTTCGTCGAGCGTCGCAAGTTGCACCGCCGCCGCATCAGGACGCATCCGCGAATAAAACCCCACCAGCTTTTCGTGGGCCTTACGTGAGAATTCATCCCGCCGCTGAAGCCAGAGTTTGTATTCCTCGGTCTTGGCTTCGAGTTGCTGTGCCCGTTTATCGAGCGCCGCCTCCATTTCCTTGATTTTCTTGGCCTGCCACGCGAAACGCGCATCGGCTGCGGTATCGACGGTATTGAAGCAGTACTGTTGCGCTGCGGTCGCATTCGGCGGTGGCGTATCGAGCGGGCCGGGCTTTTTGAACAACGGGTTGCCGTCGTCTTCTGCAGCCGGCGCAGCAGCCGACTGAGCCGCGGCCGGATTGGCTGCCGGTGCGGGTGCGGAATGCGGCGTGCCTTCCGCAGCAGCCACCGCTTTCGGAGCCGTGAGCGGGCGGATCGGCGTCAATGGCTGAAGCGGAGGCACGACGCGATCCTGCGTCACTTCAGTCGGCGTGGTGATGACTTTGGGCTCCGCCGGCATGGGCTCGGGGAGTCCGCCCGTTATGATCGGCGACCAGGCGCCTTGCGGCAGGGGATTGCGAACTTGCGCAGGCGGCGAAGTACGGGAGGGGAAATAGCGCGGATCGATCTTCGACGTCATCCCATTTGCGGCCGCGGGCGGCGTATGGAAACTTCCGCCGGGAGACGTTGCAACAGTTGGCACCCAACCCTGCTGCGCGGCACTTGGCGTAGCAAACCCAAGCATCAGCCCCGCCACAGCAAGACAAGCAGCAAATCGCCCGCCACCGCGTTCAAGGCCCCCGACGATTTCGCGCGCCCACGTCATTGCACGACCAGCTCCGCTTGCAGAGCCCCCGACGTCTTGATCGCCTGAAGAATGGCGATGATCCCCGTTGGCTTCAGACCCATCATGTTGAGTCCCCGAACCAGCGTTTCGAGATTGGTTCCACCCATGATGGCGAGGTTTGCGCCTTCCTGGTTGACGGAGACGAAGCTCTCCGGAACCACCACCGTCTGCCCGTCTGAGAACGGCTCCGGCTGCGAGACCTTCGCGCTTTCCGTGATGCGAACCGTAAGGCTGCCATGCGAGACGGCAACGGTTGCGATTTGCACCTCGCGTCCGATCACCACCGTTCCTGTCCGTTCATCGATCACGACGCGAGCCGGGCCGTCCGCCTCCGTCACGAGTTCGCCGATCTCAGCCAGAAAGCGCGCCGCACCAACGCGCGGGGGCCGCTGCAGCATGACGCTTCGCAAATCCTGCTCGCGCGCGGTACGCTGCCCGTACTTCTGCGAAGTATAGGAATTGATCGCATCCGCGATGCGCACAGAAGTGCTGAAATCCGGGTTGCGAAGCTCCAAAACCAGCGTCGCCTCGTCGTCGAGCGATCCCGAGACTTCGCGCTCGACCAGCGCGCCGTTGGGAATGCGCCCCGTCGTGGGCACGTTCTGACTGACGGATTCGGCCCGTCCCTGCGCGGAGAACCCGCTGACGGCAACAGGCCCCTGCGCAACCGCATAGATCGCCTGATCCGCGCCGTTAAGTGGCGTCATGACCAGCGAACCGCCGGCGAGAGACGTCGCATCGCCGAGCGAGGACACCGTAACGTCGATGCGCGATCCTGCTCCGGCAAACGGAGGCAGATCGGCGGTCACCAGAACGGCGGCGATATTGCGCGTGCGTGAATTGGCGTTTCGAATGTTGACGCCCATCTGATCGAGCATCGACTGCAGGGACTGCGCGGTGAACGGCGAATTGCGCAAGCTGTCGCCGGTACCGTTGAGACCCACGACAAGACCGTAGCCGATGAGCTGATTGGCCCGCACGCCCTGAATCGCGGTGATGTCCTTGATGCGTACACCCGCGCTGCTGCCCGCATTCGCGGGCAGGCTGACCAGAAGAGCGAGAGCGACAAATGCGAGCGCTCTCATCATTGCATCCCCACCCGCACCGTACCGTCGGCCTGCACCTTGCCGCGGATCGTCGTACCGCTCTCCGTATTGCGAAGGCTGATGATTTCACCGGCGGAACCCGCCTGGAGTGGGATGGCCGTTCCGGAAATGACGAGCCCGCCGGAAATGAATACGACGACGGCCGGCTCACCCTGCTTGATGGCGAACGGCTCGCGGATCGCGGTCTGCGCGATAGGACGGTTCGGCAGCAACGTCTGGCGCGAAACCTTTCCGACCAGCATTTCGCGCGAAATCGCATACCCTTTCACGTCCGCACCGCGGAATTCCTGTTCGATAAGCATGGCGTCGTTGATCGCGTCGCCCGGATAGATCGTGACGCGCGGAACCGGCAGCACGAAATCGGCCGCAACAGCTGACGAAACGAGAGATGCCGCGAGGAATCCCGCGGCCGCCAGAGCCGTGCCGGCCTTCACCGCGAGCTGGCGATAAAAAGAGCGGATTGCCTCAGCCATGATCGTCACCGCTCCTCTCGCGACTCAACGCATGTTGTTGGCGACAGTGCCGTACATCGCATCGACGGTCTGAATGACCTTCGAGTTCATCTCGTAGGCGCGCTGCGCGGCAATCAGGTTGGTGATTTCCTTCACCGCATCGACGTTCGAGTTCTCAAGATACTGCTGATGGATCTTTCCAAAGCCGGGGTCGGTCGGCACGCCGGTAACGGGATCGCCGGATGCTTGCGTCTGCTTGTAGAGATTGCCGCCCATCGGCTCGAGACCGGCGTCATTCACGAACGAGGCAAGCGTCAACTGCCCAAGTAGCTGCGGCTGGTTCTGTCCCGGAACCGTGACGTAGATCTCGCCGCTTTCGTTGATCGTGATATCGGTCGCATCCTGCGGAACCGTCATCGTAGGCTGCACCTCGTAACCGTCGAGGGTCACGATCTGGCCTTGGTCGTTTTTGTTGAACGCGCCATCGCGCGTATAGAACGTTTCGCCGTCCCCGCCCGTAATCTGGAACCAGCCGCGCCCGTTGATGGCGACGTCCAGCTTGTTGCCCGTCTGCACAAGCGAGCCTTGCTCATGCAGGTTTCTAACCGCAGCCGTTCGAACACCGAGGCCGACATAGGCGCCTTCCGGCACGTTTGCTCCACCTCCACGCGCCGGCGCGCCGAGCGCCCGCTCCGCCTGGTAGAGAAGATCCGTAAATTCGGCTCGTGCCCGCTTGAAACCGGTGGTGTTGATGTTCGCGATGTTGTTCGCGATCACCTCCAGGTTTGTCTGCTGCGCATTCATACCCGTCGCAGCAATGGAAAGCGCTCTCATGAACTTGCCCTGTTTTGCGTCGCTAGATCGTCATGCGGCTGATTTCGAGATAGGCGGAAACGACCTTGTCGCGGATAGCGATACCGGCCTGCAGTGTCTGCTCGGAAGCCATTACGGCCTCGACCACCTGCTGCGTCGTAGCTTGCCCGCGCACGCCCGCAATTGCGGTCTGCTCGCCGGTCTTGAGGGTGCTGATGGCGTCGAGCGTCATCTGCCCGAGCACGGTTCCGAAATCCGTGGGCAGCGCCTCGGTCTTCACCGCATTCGGCGTACCCGTGACGGGTGTCGGCTGCGCAAGCCCCTGCGCAGTGCCGGTACCCGGCGTTCCAAACGGAGAAAGCTTACCGACGCCGTCCAGCATCATGAGCTCCTGAGAAGATCAATGGTCATCGAGATCAGAGACCGTGCCTGTTTGACCACCTGGAGATTGGCCTCATAGGAGCGGTTCGTTTCCCGCATGTCGGCGAGCTCGACGAGCATGTCGACGTTCGGCAGCTTGACGTTGCCCTCCTCGTCGGCAGCCGGATGGCTCGGATCGTATTCGATACGATAGGGCTTCTTGTCGGTATCGACGCGATCGACCTGAACCAGGTTTGCGCCCGAAACATCGTCGAGCGCCGATTCGAAGCTGACGGTCTGGCGCGTATAGGGATTTGAGCCGGGCGTGCTGCCGGTCGACGAAGCGTTGGCAAGGTTCTCTGAAACCACGAGCATACGACGCGACTGCGCCTCGAGCCCCGAGGCGGCCACCTTGATCGCAACTTGCATCGGATCGGCCATGGCTTATCCCCGCGATGCAGCCAGCAACATACGATGAAGAGTCTTCATGACGCTTGTGTTGCGCGCATAAGAGCCGGCAACCTCACCGGACTTGAGCATCTGCTCTTCAAGGCTGACGCTATTTCCCGAGTGAACCACTTGCCACTTTGCGGATTCTTCAGTCTCCGCTTCACTTCCTGTGCCGCTCGTGGGGCTCAGATGGTTCGACTGCGTCTTGCGCATCTCGATACCGGAGGAATTCAGCACTGCCTCGAACGGCTCGACGTCGAGCGCCTTGTAGCCGGGCGTATTCGCGTTCGCGATGTTCTGCGCAACCACGGACTGGCGCACGGACAGCCAGCGGTTTTGCTGAGATGCGACCGAGAAGAAATTGATGGAATCCATGAGCGCGCGCCTCGCCTGACCCTCCATCGGTTTTAGGGTGACAATCTTGTCCGAACCTTGTGATCGCCCTGCGCACGGCCCCAAACCCGGCCGAGAAAGACTCGGCCGCAGAAAGTGTTAACACTTAGGGGGAGCCTTTGATCGCTAGGCGCGGGAAGCAATAAGCCCGCTTGCACCGATGCCGTTGAACAGCGCCTGAACCGCGATCGCCGCCAGCAGAATTCCGAACACCCGCATCAGAACTCTCTGCGCCGTCACGCCGATAAAGCGTGAGAGATCATGCGCAACCAGCAGAAGAACCAACGTAAGCGCCATGACCGTCGTTAGGGCCGCAAGCGTCATGGAAAGCGCGACGGCATCGCCGTGTGCATTCGCGGCCAGCAGAATGCCGGCGCTCATGGCGCCAGGACCGGCGAGCAGAGGAGTGGCCAGCGGGAACACGGCGACGTCATCTTTACGTTGCGCCTCCACCCCTTCCGGAGGGGTCAGCTTGAACGCACTCGTGGCACGCGCAAACACCATGTCGAGCCCGATCATGAGTAGAATGATTCCCCCAGCCGTCTGCAGCGCCGGAATGGAAACGCCGAGTTGCCTCAGCAGCGGCCCCCCGGCGAGAGTGGAAGAGACGAGAATCACGGCTGCGATGAGTGTGGCGCGCACCGCGGTCCGCCGCCGCTCCGCTTCCGCCATCTGAGGCGTCAGCGTCGCAAACAGCACCGCGGCCTCGATTGGCCCGATGGTCGCGAAAAAGGTCGTGAAGCTGGTCAGCGCCGCGGCAAGCATCTCAAGAGTCCGATTACGGATCGGGTAAGTCTACCCGAGCGATGCAATTGCACTAGGCAGCTTGTTAGCAATGGGTCATGATTGCTGCTAAGTAATTGAATACGCACATGAATATTGAAAATTCCCGCGCTTGCCGTACACTATTCCTGTGAAGCTGGCAACCGGGGAGCCGACCTTGAGCACCGCCGACACTGATTTTGTCCGCATGCTTGCGGGCTATAGCTTGACGACCGCCGAAATCATCTACCGCCTGCCCGATCATCCGTCGTTGATGCAGAGCTACATCTGGCAGGAGTACGACCTCCATCCACGCTTTCCGAAGCTCAAGAGCTTCCTCGATTTCTGGACCAACAATCTCGAAGGAAAGCTGCACCAGGTGCTCGTCGCACACGCTGGTCTGATCAAACCTCGCGAGCTGAAGCTGGTCGGGGCCGAGTTCAGGCTCAACTAGCGATCAGGCTCTTGTCTCAAGCCGCGCAATCGCGAGCTCAGTGCCGCTCCACTGCGGCTTCGGCCTGGGGCCGGCGGCTACGTTCCAGCGGAACGATCCGGGCGTCGTCGATGGCTTCGATCAGGCGCTCGGTGTTCCGATCCGGATCTTCCGATCCTCCCTCGAACGAGACGTAGCTCAATTCGATTCCCGCCTGCAGGGATTGCAGCACGAGACGGAAGTAGGCCGAAACGTTGAGGTGGTGAAACTCCATATCGAGCGAGACGCACGGCGTGCATCCCCAGGGCAGATCGACCTCACCGGAAAGCCCGAAGCAAATCGTGCCGGGCTTGAAGAACATCTCCGTCGAAGAATTCACGAGATTGCGTATATTGCCGAACTGTTCGGTCCGGATGAAGGCGATGAAATCGGCGGGATCGACGAGCCTCAGCTCCGAGGCAACATCTCTCATGCCGTCGGCCAGTGCCTTCTCTCGCTCGCGCGAATAGTCTTTGCCTTGTTTCAGCATATCTCGATCCTCACATGGTCCGTCGAGGCTGCTGTCCCCGCTGCTGCAGGAACAGGATGACGCCGGCCACGGCCTTGTAGAACTCCGGTGGAATCATCTTATCCACCTCGACGCTTGCGTAGAGCGAGCGTGCCAGAGCTCGATCCTCGTAAATTGGAATGCCGTTTTGCTCGGCAATGAAACGAATCTTGAGCGCAATGAGGTCCTTGCCTTTAGCTAGAACGATTGGCGCGCCTCCTTCTTCCCTCACATAACGCAAAGCGACGGAATAATGCGTCGGGTTGGCGACGATCAGCGTCGCTCTCGGCACCTCCGCCATCATCCGGCGGCGTGAACGGTCTCTCTGCAGCGACCTGAGACGCATCTTGATCAGCGGATCGCCTTCCGCCTGCTTATGCTCATCCTTGACCTCCTGCTTGGTCATCATGAGCTCTTTGCGCCACGAGAAGTGCGACCAGGCAAGGTCCGCCCCGACCAGCACCGACGTCGTCACCACCACCGCAAAAAGGAAGTGAATGCTGAGGTCCTGCATAAGGCTCGGGATCGCGGAAGGCTCCATGAAGAGCGCGTTGAAAATCTCCCGATACGATTGTCCGAGCGCGATGTAACCGGCCACCGCGACGATCGAAAGCTTGAACAAGCTCTTCAGGAACTCGACTTGGCCTTGAACGCCGAAAATTCTGCTCCAGCCCTTTTTGATGGAGATGCGCTCGAACTTCGGTTCGATGCGATCGACCACGAGCTGAGGTTGATTCTGAAGAAATGAGGCGGCAATGCCGGCAACCATCATGACGAGCACGACCGGCCCGATCACTTTGGCGGCTTCGAACGCGGCCACGTAAAGGATGGCTGAGGCATCGGCCCCGCTATTGATGACGAACCCGCCGGGATTGTCGATGAAGCTCTCGAGCGAGAAGCGAAGCTTGACGACGTTATCGGCAAGCAAAAAGTAGACGGCGATCAGGATGGCGAGCATAGAGGCCAGCGTGGTCGCCTCGCGCGAGTGAGGGACTTGGCCCTTCTCGAGTGAATCGCGAACCTTCTTCTCTGTCGCCTCTTCTGTTTTACTCTCTTTGTCTGGTGCCTCTGACATCGAGGTATGACCTGCTCAGAAGATGACGAGAGCTAGCGACGGCCGCGCAATGCGTGCCCAAAAAAAACGAAATTAGGCAACGCGCGTCGGCGCGGCGCTTCCGATCACTTCGGTAAGAGACACGCCGAAGCGGGAATTGTCTTCATCGAGCACCACCACCTCGCCGCGTGCGATGACGCGCCCGTTGACGACGACGTCGACCGGCTCGCCAACCTTCCGGTCGAGCGGCACCACAGCGCCACGGCCGAGCTTCAGAACGTTGGCCACCGGCATCGTAGCCGACCCGAGCACGATCTTCACCGAAACGGGAATCTGCAAAACCGTTTCGAGATGGCGGGGCTTCTGGCCCGCGACCGGTTTTGCCGCGCCCTCTCCGGCCGGATCGGCTTGCGCGGACTCTGCGATCGACTGCAGCTCTGCTGCGGCGGGACGATATTCGGAACCCTCTTGGCTCATCGCGATCTACCTGAGTTGAGTTCGACTGTTGCTAACTTCATTCACCCGCAGAAGCGGGCCAACCGCACGGCAGCACGGACTACGCCGCCTTCTTTGCTTCTCCGCCACCACCGCCGACCGTTTCGGCCTCGACCTCGTCGATCGTCGGGCGCTCATAAGCGGAGATGGTCTTGCGGCCATATTCAACCGCAACCTGCGGCATGGCCCCGTTCATGAATGCAAGAAGTGTCTGCTTGGTGACGATGTAGAGACGCATCTGCTTTTCGCGACCACCCTTAACTTTGGTCGCAAGAGGCCCGAACACGCCGTACGAAAAGAAGATGCCGGCGAAGGTGCCGACCAGCGCCGCACCAATCAGATGGCCAAGAACCTCTGGCGGCTCCGAAATGGCACCCATCGCTTTCACGACGCCCAGCACCGCCGCGATGATGCCGACGGCGGGAAGCCCGTCGGCGATATTTGTGATGGCATGATAAGCCTTGAGCTTGTCACTGCGAAGCGTCTGGATTTCCTCATCCATCAACGCTTCGACTTCGTGGGTGCGCGCATTGCCGATGATGATCAGGCGGCAATAGTCGCAGATGAAGATCGTGAGATCCTTGTTCTTCAGCACCGACGAGAATTTCTGAAAAATCGGGGATTCCGCTGGCATGTCGATGTGCTTCTCGACCTCGTTGCGAGGTTTGCTGCGCAATTCCCGCATCAGCGAATAGAGCAGCCCCATGATATCGAGATACTGCCGCCCCGTAGGGGCTGCATTGCCGAACGCCTCACCAAGCGCCTTGCCGGTATCCTTGATCACCTTCATGGGGTTGGCCACGATGAAGGTGCCGAGCGAGGTGCCCAGAATGATGACGAATTCCCAAGGCTGCCAGAGCACGTCGACATGCCCGCCCATGGCCATGAAGCCGCCGAGCATGCACACCAGCATCACAACAAGACCGAGGACGATCGTCACGAGCTAACCTCGCTTTAAAGGTTGTTAACGCATTACTAGCGGGTACCTCCTTGTGCGAGCCTGATCAGGCCTGTGGCCCCGCGGTGCACATCCACAGCCATTCCCGCCTCCAAGCAGCCTCCGCAAGTCACTCAGAATGCACAGTCGCGTCCCCTGAACTCCCGAAACCGACATCGAACCGCAGAGATTGGCCCCGGCTAGTTGCAGCACGAATTGACGTCAGCCTGAGGCAAGGCGGTTTGACCAATCTGGCAACCCGAGACACGCGAGGCTCGAATACCGTGCTCACGACATCCGACAGCTACAAACTGATCGCAAAGGACCTCACGAGATCTCTATCGACGCTCGCGAAGGATCCTCAGATCGCCCGCGAATCGAAATACTATCTGGAGCATATCGGGCAAATCAAAACGGTCGACGAATTCGTCAACAACGACCGCGTTTATCGGTTTGCCATGAAGGCCCTCGGCCTTGAGGACATGACCTACGCCAAGGCGTTCGTCAAAAAGGTGCTGAAAGAAGGCACATCCGATCCGAAAGCCTTCGCCAACACATTGGCGGACCAGCGCTTCAAGGAGCTGGCGGCGACATTCAACTTTGCCGCCAAAGGCGAGAATGCCACTGCCGCCACCGAAGCCCAGCAAGGCACCGTTGACCGCTTTGTCCGCCTGTCGCTCGAGCAGAAGTCCGGCGAGCAGAACGAGGGCGTCCGTCTCGCCCTCTATTTTGCCCGTAAGGCACCCACGATATCGAGCACCATGGGCATCCTGGCCGACAAGGCCCTGCTCAAGGTTGTGCAGACAGCCTTCAACATTCCCGCCGAGACGTCGCTGATGGACATCGACAAGCAGGCGGAAATGTATGGCAAACGCATCGACGTCAAGGATTTCAAGGATCCGAAAAAGCTGGAGACGTTCATCTCGCGCTTCACGTCGATGTGGGAGCTGGAAAACGGTTCAGCTGCCTCGGCGCTCTCGGCCTCGCTTGCGATGCCCCTGATCTCGAGCCCCACCACAATCGGCATCTCCGCCGATATCCTCGCAAGCCTGCAAACCCTCAAACTCGGAGGCCGCTGAAATGCAGCCCAGCCTGTACGTTTCGCTTTCTGGCCAGATGTCGCTGATGCGTCGTCTCGACACGCTCGCGCACAACGTGGCCAACGTGAACACGGCAGGCTTCCGCGCCGAGGAAATCAAATTCGAACAGCTCGTTTCACCCAGAACCGATTCGCCCACGGCCTTCGTGACCGCCCGCGAAACCTATATCAACCGGCAATCCGGTGAGCTCGTGCGCACCGAAAATCCGTTCGATATTGCGGTCTCAGGAGACGCATGGCTCGGCATTCAAGGCCCCAACGGCCCCGTCTATACGCGCGACGGCCGTATGATGATGAACCCCGAAGGCGAGCTCAGGACGCTCAACGGCTATCCCGTCCTCGATGTCGGCGGCGCGCCCATCCAGCTCAACCCGAACGGAGGGGCACCTAGCATCTCGAGCGACGGAACGATAACCCAGGGGCAGGCTCGCGTCGGCGTCATCGGACTGTTCACGATTCCCGAGCAGGCCAATCTGGTGCGCTTCGAGAACTCGGGCGTGATCCCGGATATGGCAGCCGAACCCGCGCTCGACTTCAACAAAACGCGGGTGGTTCAGGGCTTCATGGAGCAGGCCAACGTCAATCCTGTTTCCGAAATCTCACGCCTGATCCAGATCCAACGGTCGTTCGACTCGATCAGCAACGCAATGACCCAGACCGAACAGGTTCTCTCCTCGGCCGTCAAAACACTCGGCGAGACAAGCTGACGTGATCCCTATCGCCCCTGAAGCGCCGAGACTCCACAATGAGTGACGCCGCCGCAAGCACCAAAGCACCGGACGACAAAGCCGCGTCCCCGCAACGCCAGCCCAATCTCCTCGATCGGCTCGCAGAGCGGATGGCCCACGCTTCCACATCGATCCCGATGACGCGGATGGGCGGCATCGTCACGCAAGTCACGCCCGCTTACGTGCAGATTTCCGGCCTCTCGCGTCAACTGAAGCTGGGCGATTGCCTGAGTTTCGGATCTGGTCCCGCGCCGCAGCTCGGCGAGGTTGTCCGCATCGATGGCGAAGGCGCGACCGTCAAACCCTTCGATGCCAATCTCAAGATCGGGCCCGGCGAGATCGCCTGGCAGCATGGAAGCCAATCCTTGCGGCCCCACGCCTCGTGGAAGGGCCGCGTTCTGAATGCTCTCGGCGCAGCGATCGACGGCCAGGGGCCTTTGCTCGAAGGTCCCCGCTCCTATCCCTTCGACGCTGAGCCGCCAGCCGCCATGAGTCGCGAGCGCGTTCGCACTCCTCTGAAATCCGGCGTGCGGGTCATGGACCTGTTCACCCCTCTTTGCGCCGGACAGCGCATCGGCATTTTCGCCGGCTCCGGCGTCGGAAAGTCGACGTTACTGTCGATGCTCGCGCGCTCACGCGGTTTCGATACCGTCGTTCTCGCCCTCGTCGGCGAGCGTGGCCGCGAGGTGCGCGAGTTCCTGGAGGACGCCCTCGCACAGAACCGCAGCCGCGCCATCACCGTCGTCTCAACCGGCGACGAAAGCCCGATGATGCGCCGCCTCGCTCCCAAGACGGCCCTGGCCATTGCGGAATCCTTCCGCGATGCGGGAGACAGCGTGCTGCTGATCATCGATTCCGTGACCCGCTTCGCTCACGCCGCCCGCGAGGTCGCCCTCGCCGCCGGTGAAGCCCCTGTCGCGCGCGGCTATACGCCTTCGGTATTTAGCGAGCTTCCGAAGCTCCTGGAGCGGGCCGGTCCCGGCGCCGAAGGAACCGGCTCGATCACCGGTGTTTTCTCAGTGCTCGTCGATGGCGACGACCACAACGATCCGATCGCCGACAGCATCCGTGGCACCCTCGACGGCCACATCGTTCTCGACCGCAAGATCGCCGATCAGGGACGCTATCCGGCAGTCAACGTGCTGACGTCCGTTTCACGTCTTGCCAATACCGTATGGTCGGCCGAGCAGAGAAAGCTCGTGATGATGCTGCGCGCGATGATCTCCCACTTCGAGGACACGCGAGATCTTCGTCTCATGGGCGGCTATCAAAAGGGCGCCGACGCCGAGCTCGACAAAGCCATCGACATCGTCCCCAAGCTCTACGAGGCCATGAAGCAATCGTTGGGTGATCAGCCGAGCGTCGATCCGTTCCAGGAAATCGCACGCGCGCTCGCCCCCGATTCCAAGGATGACGGGCAGAAAGCCGCAACGCGATAAACCCTGCCGCTGTCAGCCCCTACAGCTTCGGCGGCCCGCGCACGTCCTTCTTGGGAATGTAGGAAAGCTGGTCGATCAGGACGTCTTGCACCATCTCGACCCCGAGACGCTTGTTGACGTTCTCACCGATCCGCTTTGCGAGCAGCGGGAGATCCTGCTTCTTCATGTTCTGGAAGTTGACCTGCTCGCCGGCGTAAATCGTCTTGAACGCCTCGTCGAGAACGTAGACCTCGGGATTGATGGGAACCTGCACCAGAACGTTCTTGTCCACGGTCAACACGAACTGCGCCACCATGTAGCCCTGGATGACGCCGCCGCCGATGATCGGCACGTTGATCGCCTTCGTCCTCAGTTCCTCGAGCTTCTTTTCGGAAGCAGCCGTTTCACCCGTTCCACTGTTCTTCTGCAATTGGAGCACGCCGAAGACGGCGCCCACCGTCACCATCGAAACCCAAATCCCTACGGCCAAGAGCTTGATCATGAGCGTCTGTAGGCGAGCGAGATCGCTTGCGTGTAGGTCCCGTCGGACTCGGAATGGCGGATAGCGTCCGAAAGCGAGGTCGAGATCTCGCGCACCGCCTCCAGATGAAGTTTGAGCATGGCCTGGTTGGCCGCAAGCTTCGCTTTGAGTGAGCCGACACGCTCCACCAGCGCCGGACTCGTGCCCACGCTTTGGAAGTTGCGCAACGTCCGCGTCAGCTCGAGCAAAGCCTGGCTCTTGCGGTCGTTATAATCTTTGAGGTTGATCGCCTGACGGTTCTTCAATGCCCACGTCTCCTGCTCGACGATCTCCTCAAGCCGCTGGATCGAGATCTCGACCATCGGCAAAAGGGGACCGCGAGCCGCAGCAGGCGGCGCAGCGGCACTGGCCGTTGGAGGGACGAAGGCCGGACCGCCATTTGCGGGGTTGCCTTGCGCGGGGTGTGAGGGTTGGGAATTACGCTGAAACATGGCTTAGTCTCCGGAATTGATTTTCGTCTCGAACGGCCCTCCGACCGAACCGTTCAAAGTGGAAAGGTGGCTCAGAACCTCATGCGAGGAGAAGCCGCCCGGTCGAACCGGCACCACGTGCCCGGCCCTCACATAGTCGGCGATCCCGAGGCTTCCGCGCTCGGCAACCTGCTCGGCAATTTTCTCGGACATCATGGATTTCCAGAAGTCGCCGGAAATACCCGAGCCGTAAACGCTTTCCGAGCTGTCCGGCATCATCTCCTGAATGAAGCTCTGGAGCACGAAAGACTCGAACTTCTGGGCCGCGTCGGGCGTCTTGCGTACGTGTCCCGCGCGTGACGAAAGCGCCGGGTCGCTCGCCGCCTTCGCGTCGCCAACCGGTCGAACTGTAAGTTCAGCGGCCAAATTACGGCCCTCTCGCAGGGGGATACCTCTTCCCCCACCATGACTCAGGCGTCTTGCTTGGAGCTTGCGCCGCTCAGCGCGAATCGCGCTTCCAGCAGTTCTTCCAGCTCTTCGCGTTCCTCCACGCGACGCAGCTCGACCGCCAGTTCCTCAGAAAGCCGCTCCGAATTGCGCAGCCGCCCGCTGTGCGCGAGCAGAACCTGCGCCTGCGCTTCCATGACCGGGAGCAGCTTGCTTTCCTCTTGCTGAAGCGACTTGAGGCGCCGAACCGTCACGTCCGTGAACAGCCCATGCAGAGCGTCTTCGCCGGAAAGCGCGTTCGCCAACTCGCGCTGCTCCGATTGGCACTGGTCGAGCGATTGCTTGAGACGAGCGTATTTGAGCTCCTCCAGGCTGTGCAGATGCCTCTGGACCTCGACGATACGTTTGAGACTTCGGACCCGGTCGCGCATAACGGCTCACCCGTTGGCAAGAAACGTTTGGAACCCGCTTATGAACAATGTCAGCGCCTCACTGAACGTGAAGTAGAGAAGCAGCAACCCACCCGCCAGCACGAACGGCGCCGAGATGAAGTACACCGGAATGAGCGGCGTCATCTTGTTCATGATGCCGAACAGAAAGTTGACGATCAGCGAGTAAACGAGAAACGGGCTCGTCAGCTGCGCAATGAGCGTGAACGAATCCGAGGCCGCGTCCGTCACTTTCGCGAGCGCGAACTGCGGATCGAAAAGATCCGTTATCGAGATCACGGAATACGAGGCGATCAACGCGCGCATCACCTCCAGGTGTAAACCCGTGACGAACAGCAGCACCGTCGCCGTCAGCGTGAGCAGCGTCGCAACCGCCGGCGCCGCTTCGCCTTCTTCGACTGGAGGATCGGCCATGCCACTGAAGCCCATCAGCATCGCGGCAGCCGTTCCCATGAATTGCAGCGCGAGAAAGAAAATGCGCGCCATCACGCCGATCGATGCACCGATGAGCGTTTCCGACAGAATGAGCTGCACAACAGTCGGCGGTGTCGCCTTCGCGAGATCGCCCTGCACCACCGGAATGACCAGCGGCGCCAGCGCCAGCGTAACGGACACCGCCAGAAACACGCGCACCTGCACCGGAACGCGCGGACTTCCGAAGCCCGGCATGATCATCAGGCAGCCGCCGATCCGGCAAAATATCAGAAACGTCAGCAGCACCGTTCCTGCGTTGATCGGGATCACGAGATCGTTCCCAGAGCCTTGACCTGCACGCCGCGCGCGATTTCGAGGTGAGAGAGCACCGGCAGCGTCGGGAACAGGCGCTCGGTGACCATGCGAACATAGGGCCGCGCATCGGGAGCCGAGACCAGCACGAACTGGTGCCCCTGGTCGAGCAGTCCGCGGATAACCTTTGAGGCCTCCGCTCCGAACTGCTCGATAAGACGCGGATCGATATCGAACTCCACCACATCGCCCTTGACGTCGCGCTTGAGGCTCTGATGGAACGCCAGATCCCATCGATTGCCGAGCCTCAGAACCTTGAGGACGCCTGCGTCCGAAAGATCGCCGCAGATCTGCTGAGCCATGCGCATACGAACATGCTCGGCCAGTTGCTCCGCGCGCCGCACGTGGGGGGCGATTTCCGCAATGCTCTCCAGAATGAGATGCAGGTTTCGGATCGAAATGCGTTCGGCAAGCAGGAGTTTGAGAACGGCCTGAAGTCCCGAATAGGAAAGCTGCGACGGAATGATCTCGTCGACCAGCCTGCGATACTCGGGTTCCAGCCGGTCGATGAGAGACCGCATGTCCTTGTACGACAGGAGCTGCGACAGGTTCCCGCGGATCACCTCGCGCAGATGCGTCAGCATCACCGACATCGGATCGACCGGGTTGAAGCCTTCGCGCTTGACCGTGTTGGCGAACATCTCCGAAACCCAGAGCGCCTTCATGCCGAACGCCGGCTCGCGCGCCTCGTCGCCCGGAACATCCGGAACCGGCCCGTCGCCCGTAATGACCAGCACGTCGCCGATGCGAAGCTCTTCGGAGGCCACCACGGTACCGTGGATCTTGATCTGATAGGTCTTGCTCGGAATAGCGAGATCGTCGGTGATGCGGATATCCGGCACCACGAAGCCATATTGCTTGGCGAAGGCACGGCGCATACGGCCAACGCGATGCGCGAGCTCCCCCTGCGAGGAAAGCAATGCCGTCGAAAGCTGCTTGCCGAGCGAAATCTCGATCTCGGCGGTCTTGAGCTGCTCCTTGACCGACTGGCGTGCTTCCTCTCTGGACACCCGTTCCGCTTCCGCCTTGACAGCGTCCTCGGCCGCCTTGGCTTCGGCGAGTTTCTTCGGAATTGAAATCGAGACGAAGATGAGCCCGCCCGCCAGAAGTGCAAACGGAAGGAACGGAAGGCCTGGCGCAACGGCAAGCGCAAGCAGAACCGTACCTGCGACGGCAAGAGCGCGCGGATAGTTGCCGAGCTGGCTGAACACCGCCATTTCGGCAGAGCCACGTACGCCGCCTTTCGAAACCAGAAGGCCGGCTGCCAGCGAGATGATGAGCGCCGGAATCTGGGTGACGAGACCGTCACCGACCGACAGCCGCACGAACACGTCGGCGGCGTGCGCGAGATCCATCTCGTGACGCGTTACGCCGATGATGATGCCGCCGAAGACGTTGACGGCAGTGATGATGAGACCCGCGATCGCGTCGCCGCGCACGAACTTCGAAGCACCGTCCATCGAGCCGAAGAAGGCGCTTTCCTCTTCCAGCTCGCGGCGGCGCCTCATCGCCTCCTTTTCGTCGATGTTGCCCGCATTGAGATCGGCATCGATCGCCATCTGCTTGCCGGGGATCGCGTCGAGGGTGAACCTGGCGCCCACTTCAGCGATACGCGTGGCGCCCTTGGTGATGACGAGGAAGTTGACCGTGATCAGGATGACGAACACGACGACGCCGATGACGAAGTCGCCGCCCATCACGAAGTTGGCGAAGCCGGCGATGACATGCCCGGCTGCCGCGTGTCCTTCAGCGCCGTTCGACAGAATGAGGCGCGTGGTCGCCACGTTGAGCGACAATCGCAGCATCGTCGCGATCAGCAGCACCGTAGGAAAGGCAGAAAACTCGAGCGGCCGATGAATCCACAACGAGACCATGAGGATGAGCACGGCAAACGCGATGGAGAAGGCCAGCCCGACGTCGATCATGATCGCCGGCAGCGGCAGGAACAGCACCGTCAAGATAGTGACGATGCCGACCGCAAACCCGATGTCGCGTGAGCTGCCCCTGTCCGCTCCGCCTGGAACAGCGACGGTCGTGGCCATACTACCCCCGAGCTGGACCCTGATCGCCTAAACCCCCGCCGGGCCTATCCGCGATTCAACGGTCTCGCAAAAAATTCCTCGTCAGAGGGGGAGTCTGATCGACCAACCTTGCGCGAAGGTCTCCGAGGCCCGGATAGAGGCTAGAAAAGCCAAGCCGCGCGATACTTTAGCGACCCTACGTCAGAACCCGTTGGGAATCCGTGCGTAGGTCTGCTCGGCGAAGGCGAAGATCACCGAGCCGACGAACGGAGCCGTAAACGAAGTCACGACCAGAATGGCGATGATCTTCGGCACGAACGTGAGCGTCATTTCCTGGATTTGCGTCAGCGCCTGCAGGAGTGCGATCAAAATGCCGACGAGCATGGCAGCAACGACGGCAGGAGAGGCCGCGATCACGACCGTCCAGATGGCGGCTTGCCCGATGTCGAGCGCGTCGGCTGGATTCATGTTGCAGCAGCCTCCGTGGGCGTCTCACTGATCTTCACGCCGGCTTCCATCAGCACCGTCTTGCCGTTTTCGAGCACAGCCTGCGCACCGTCCGAGAAGATACGCACCGCGACCACCTTGCCGCTCACCTTTTCGTCGGCGGACGTCACGGTCTTGCCGATGAGGCCGTCGGCTTGGCCGAGCGCATTCTGGGTGACAATCGCGTCAAGCTTCGCATTCATCTTCACCGACTGCTCGACGTTGGAGAACGACGCCAGCTGAGAGACGAACTGCGTGGAATCCATCGGCTTGGTCGGATCCTGGTACTGCATCTGCGCCGTTAGCAGCTTCAGGAACGCGTCATAGCCGAGCGTTGACGTGCCGGTCGAGGTGCCAGTCGACGTGCTCGTATTGGTGCTGGTGTTCGTCGAAGTCGACGTGCCGACCGTTGTCATGCCCCCGCTCCCACCACTCTGAGTTCGGCACTGCGATTGCTGCCCATGATCGCGTCTTCGATCGGAACCAGCGTGCGCAGCGTCTTCAGTGCCTGGAACGGCGAACCGTCGTCCACCTGCTTGCTGATCTTTTCGAGACCGGCCAGAACGATAGGATTCGCGAACGTCTGCATCAGCCAGCGCATGGTATCGATGTAGACACCCCGAGCCATCTCGCTGCCGGTCGGCTCCATCACCATCGTCTGAAGGATATAGTAGAGCTGCCGCAGCGGCGTGACCGTCTGCTGCGCGTGAATGATCTCGCTTTCCAGCAGATAGGGAACATCATTGAGGATCTCGAAAGACGTCCTGGTTTCGAACTTCAAGACGGCGCCGTTGAGGAAAATCCTTTCGCCGGCGCGAAGCGTGACGCGTGTCGTATCGCTCATCTCAATCCCTCTGAAATTGTTCTCGACACATCGATCAATCCGACAAAATTCGAAGAACGCCCTTGCCGGATCTCCTCCGCCTCACGCATCACCCACAAACCCACTGAAACGAGGTCCGCCCTGAGCTTCGGCGGCAAGCCGTTCTCGGCTTTTGCCAAATCCTCGATGAAAATCCCCCACAGCTTGCGCACGAAGTAGATCGCATCGACCGCCTCGCGAGATTTCGGCCCCGCCTTCTCGGCGAGCTGCAAGAGTTCGATCGAGCGCTCGAGCGCCGTCCGCTCGTTCTCGCGCGCTTCTCTGGGGTTCTCGTCAAGAACCTCGTTGTAGTAAAACTTGTACATTTATGTTCCCAAGTCTCCGGACGGTTGCATTGGTCCTCAGATATGGTTGATCAGGCTCAAATTCTGCAGACGGGCAGTCAGTGCGTAGGCAGTTTCGATCTGCGTCAGCAGGGCATTCACGTTGGCGGTCGCCTCATAGGGGTCGACGCCCTCAAGCGTGGTGATGTGCTCGTTCATGAGAGACACCTGAATATCGATGCGCTCGTTCGCTGCCGCGATGCGCTCTTCGGACGTGCCGAGACCGGCACGAACCTGAGTGAGATCTCCGACAGCCTGCCCCACAACCGCGATGGCCTTGTCGATAACCGTTTGGTAGGCCTCGTCGCTGAGGCTCTCGAGACCGATGTCCGAGATCATGGTGTAGGCCGCGGCAATCGACCGGAATGCAGCCTCGTTGGCATTTGTCGAAGTTGCGATCCGCTCGTTGCTGTTGATCCGGCTCGTGATGTTCTGCTCTGAGGCCGCCGACCAGGTCGTCGTCCAGTTCGCGGTGTTGAACAGATCGTTGAAAGCGCCGTCGAGGAACGCCGACATTTGCGACCCCGAGATATTTTCGACGCCCGACTGCGACTGCGCCACCCCGAACTCGCCAAAAAACGCATCGGCCATCGCCGTACGGCCGGCAGATGTCGGCGTACCGTAGTAGTCGGTGATGGGCTTCACGTCGGTGTTGACACCGGCGAAGATATGGGCGCCGTTCACCGCGGTATTCATCGCCGCAGTAAAGGACGTCAGCTTCTGCTTCGCGTCCATGATAGCGACGTTGTCGCTCGACCGCGATGCGCGCGCCGCAACCAGCGTCTGCAAAAATCCTTGCGCCGCCTCTCCCACGCCTTCGAGCGTCGTCTGCGTGAGTTCGAGCCGCGACGTGGCGACGGTGTTGGTGTCTTTGAACGTATTGAGCCGGTCGAGATCCTGCCGGAGCGAAACCGTGCGCTGCGTGAGATAGCCGAGGCTCAGCCCCACGTCGGCGAGACGTCCGGTGGTCGCTTCCTTCTGGCCTTCGGCCAACTTGACCTGCAGGTTCGTACGCGTCTCCCGCGTCGCGTTGGTCAGAGCTGCCGTTGAGACTGTTGTTGTTTTCATGGCGCTCTACCTAGATGGCTCCGATAAGCGCTCTGTACATTTCATCGACGACACTTATCAGCTTCGACGAGGTCTGGAACGAACGTTCGAGTTCGAGCATCAGCGAAAGCTCCTCGTCGAGATTGACGCCCGTGAGCTTGCTGTAAGATTCGAACGACCTCTGATTGAGCGTATTCTGGTACTGATAGGCGTCGTCCGAGACTTTGCGCGCCTCCTGTAGCCAGGCCACGGACGTGGACGAATAATTTGCAAGCTTTCCGCCCGTCGCGAGCTTGGCCGCGCCGTCGAACGTGTAGTCGGCGTTCATCTTTTCGATGAGCTGATCGATGCGATCCGTATAGCTCGCAGATCCGTTCGTATTGTAGACGTAGTTCGTATCCAGCGGATCGGAGATGGCGCCGTCTCGCAACAGCGTCGCCGTACCACCCCGATCGGGATCGACATTGACGTTGACGCGAATGGCCTTCGCGAGTCCGCTTACGAGCACGCCATCTGCAGGAATTCCGGTCGCGCCGGCATAAGTAAAGAGGCCCGGCACATCCGGACCGCCACCGACCTGATCGGACTCGGCAAAAGCCGTCACGAGCACGCGCGCCATTTCGTCGAGCTGCGCTTCATAAGCGAGCGATAAGTCGTCGCGCGCCTGAACGAGGCCGACGATGCGCCCCGACTGCAAAGGCATGGTGGCGTTGGCGCCCGTCACGGGAACACCGTCTATGTAGACGGCATTGCCAGGGAGGCCAGGCGACACGTTGGAAGTGCGAACAAAGGTTACGCTGCGCGGGGACCTGTCGAACAGCGTCACTCCACTATCGGAGTAGATCGCCATGTCGTTGTTTTCGCGCGGGACCGTCCTGATGCCGAGTTCATTAGAGAGGCTGGCAAGAATTTGATCGCGTTGATCCTGGAAGTCCGTGACGTCGCTGCCGCTGACCGTTCCCCTCACGATCTGATCGTTCACGGTCTGGAACTGCGCCAGCAGCGAGTTCATACGGTCAACGGAGGCTTGAATTCCCGTATCCGCGTCGTTGCGCACCTGCTGCACGGTGGCCGCCGCGCCATTGAGGCCATCGGCGAGATTGCGCGCATCGCGAACGGCTGCTTCGGCCGCAAGCTTGCTTTGCGGCTGCGCCGAGTAGCTCTGCAGGGAGTTCAGCAGCTTATTGATGAGCGCCGCCGGCGACGCATCGAGCTCGACGTCGTTGACCGTCGCGTTCAGGAGATCGAGCGAGTCGACGATGGCCGAATGAGTGGCCGCGGCGGAAGTAGAAGAGAGAATCTGGCGGAACAGCACCGGCTGTTCGGCACGCGTGATGCCGGACGTGCGAACGCCCGATCCCGGGATCGTGATGACCTCGACGGACTTGCGCGTGTAGTACGCCTTATCCGCGTTGGCGATATTCCTCGAAACGACAGAGGTCTGATCGCCGGATACGAAAAGGGACGAACTTGCGGTGGATAAACTAGCCGATAGGCTCATCGCGCGCGCATCCCCCCTAGCTCATCCCAAACGCCTTAGCGCTTGAGGTTGACAAGGACCTCCATCAGCTCACCACCCGTCTGGAACACCTTCGAGTTCGCAGTGAATGCGAACTGGGACTCGATCATGGTCGTAAGCTCGGTCGCGGTATCGACAGTCGATTTCTCGAGCTGAGACGATTTGATGGTGCCGAACAGTCCCGTGCCGGCGAAGCCAAGCTGCAGGTTTCCGGAATCCGCGCTGACGGAATAGGTATTGCCGGCCTCAGGCGTCAGGTTGTCAGGGCTGGCCACCGTAGCGAGCGGAACCTTGTAAATCCCGACGCGCGCACCATTGCCATAAACGGCATAGAGCGTCCCGTCGTCGGCGAACTCCACGCTCTCCACCGAGCTCGGCTCGTTACCGTTGACCTCGGACGTACCGATCTGGAAATCGTCGGCGAGTTCGCTCGTCTCGGACATATCGAGGCGCAAGCTCTGGCCGTTCGGGACAGGAATATCCATGTAGGTCGGGCTCGGCAACGCCGTGTCGAGCTGACCCGTCGAGGGATCGAAGGTCAACGTCTCGGACGCGAGCGGCCCGCTGCCATACGGGAAGCCTTTGGTGGTGGCATCCGCTTCGGATGCGTCGAAGAAGCTGACTTCCCAGGTGTTGTCGGCGGTTTTCGTGTAGTAGATATCCATCGTCACTTCGCGGCCGACGTTGTCGACCACAGTCATCGACGTCTTGGCCGAATAAACCGCCGTTCCGGCGTTACCCGATGGCAGGTCTGTTTCGATTTCCGCATCTTCCGGAACGTTCACGTAGAACGTGCCGCTCGTCGACGGCGTCGCCTGAAGCGCCATGCCGCTGATATTGACGTTCTGCAAACCTGTCGTGCCGTTGGCGGAAACGGCAGCCACACCGCCGTTCAAGGGATACCCCTGAAGCGTAAAGCCTGCGGCGTTGACGAGATCCCCATTGGCAACCTTCACGAACGAGCCCGCGCGCGTCAGGAAGGTCTTTCCGCCTGCGTCATTGACCAGGAAGAACCCGTTACCGCTGACAGCAAGGTCGGTCGACGATGTCGTGTAGTCGAAGCCGCCCTGCTGAGTGATGCCGTAACGGACCTGCGTATCGACGCTGCCCGGCACGTAAGACCCGGAGCCCGACTCGAGCACCACCGTCGAAAACTCGGTGAATGCCCGCTTGTAACCGTGCGTACTCGCATTGGCGATGTTGTCGGACACCGTACCGAGTCGGCTGGACTGCGCAGCCATACCCGACGCACTCGTCCGCATCATCCCCGAAATGCTCATCCGACCAAGTCCTTTGCGAATAGCTCTGACCTACCGATTAGATCATCGCCATCTTGCGCGAAGCTGGAGGATTCACCAGTTTCAACCCGTTTTTCCGAGGCCGCATCGACCACCAGCCGGTAGCCGAGATAGCGCTTCGAATCGATCGGATCGTATCCGAGCCGGTGACGCAGCCGCTTGCGGAGCTTGCTGATGTGACTTTCGACGACGTTCTCGTCGATGTCCTCGCTGAACAGGCCGTAGACCGAATTGAAGATCTGCGTCTTGTTGATCCGGCAACCGCGGTTGCTGACGAGATATTCCAGAATGCGCCGCTCGCGCCTCGGAAGTTGCAGAACCTCGCCCTTCACTTCCGGATCGCGCCCGTCGAAGAACACACGCATCTCGCCGACATCGGTGAAATCCGCGGCCCCACTCGCACGACGGCGAATGGCTTTGACGCGCGCGATGATCTCGCGGACATGGATCGGCTTGCGCACCACGTCGTCGACGCCGACGGAAAACAGATCGAGCGTTTCCTCGAGCGAACGATTTTCGTTCATTGCGATGATGGCAGCGACTGTCGAACGGCGGCGGATGGTCTTCGCCAGCACGCTCCGGTTGCCGCATTCACCGAGAAGGACCGCTTCGACCGACCTCATGTCCGACTCGGACACGGCGCTGACCCAGCTTTCGAATTCGCCCGACGTGAGCCCGCACGCCGAGATTCCCTCTCTACTGAACCAGGATACATACCCTTCCGTAACGGTCGCCCGCTCGTCCACGACGACGATCATATGATGTTCCCCCGCCCATCGGCACCCCCCGAATCACAAAACGCAACCCCACTTAACCGGGATGCAGTGCGTCGCCATTTCGATCAACGATTTGTTGAGGATTTCTCCGTATCCGACTCGAATCACTCTTGAAGTGTTGCGCAAAGAGATCACCTGCGACCACGAGACTCACCGGGATATTGCGTATACGGAGGGGGAAAGACCAAGCTCAAGCCTGGCACAAGCAGACCCCGCTCTAATCGCCGGCGTGTCCGTCTCTGAGTGGGAGCGACAATGCAGATTCACGTTCGCGAGCGGCCCCAGTTGAAAACGCTTGGGTTGGCCATGCTGTTGTTCCTCGCCGCCGGCTGCACCACCGGCAACGCCCAAGCCTACCGGTACGATTTCCGTGTCGAAGCAATCGCCCGCGTCGCCCCGGGCATGAACCAGACCGAGTTGCAATCGGTTCTCGGACCGCCCGACTACATCCAGGTCAAAGGCCTGCGGCAAGCTTGGCAGTACTGCCCGCGCCGCTCGTTCATGCGCTTCATCGACGACGTCTTCCGCGTCAACGAGATCCTGCGCCGAGACGGTGAAGACCCGCTCTACGTGACGGTCTGGTTCAACAGCGGTCGCGTCGAGCACATGCGCGCTTACCCCACCCGCGTGATGGGAAGTTGCAACGACTACCTCGCCGCCTTCAGTTGGGAGGATGCGATCGACGGGATGTATACGGCCGAGAGCGGCTATCGCATCAAGTAGGTTGCACAGCCCTACGCTGGTTTCGCACGCTTCAACGCCCGATCGATCTCGGCATTGATCTCCGCCATCGCGCTCACCGCTTCCGCACGCCACTCCGGGGTCACACGATCCGGATGGTTCTGAGAGGCAAACCTGCGCCGTAGCCGCCTGAGATCGCCCGGCGCGTGCTCCTTGGCCACCAGCGCCTCCTTGAGCTTTCGGGCCGCCTCGCCCGGCCGCTCGACAGGAAGCGCGACCTCTTCTCCTTGCTCCGCTTCTTCCTCGGTCGGATCGCCATCCAGATCGTATGCGCGCACAAGAGATTCACGCGCGACGTAACCGGACGCCGTTGTTATGTCGCCGAGGCTTCCGATGGCAGGACCAGTCGCCGAACTGGCCGAACTCATATCGTCGAACAGCACGGGCTCGCCGTCCGGATCGAGACGCGCCTCGTCGAGGGCCTGCTCGAAGGCATGCTTGTCGGCACGGCGCCGAACGCGCGTTGGCCAAACCAAGGTCGGTTCTCCCCGAAGCAGAGTTGCTCCGGGAACATCCTGAATTCGATGCCTTGTATGGGCCTTGCGCGACGCGTCAGGAATCGGCTGCGGGTGGAACCGCCGAATGCGGCGCCAGACGAACGGCCACCACGGTGGCATTGTCCTGATGCGGATCCTTGAGCGCTTCGACGGCGCGGATCAACGCATTGGCAACGGCAACCGCGCCGTCGTCGGCATAGGCCGCGACGATCCGCTCGATTTCGACTGCCTCCAATGTCTGCAGACCGTCGCTGGCCAGGATGATGTAATCGCCCGGCTCGACCTTGAGCGGCCGACGCGACAGGTCGACGAGATCGATATCGTCACCCGTCACCGCCGAGCGCAGCATATGCCGGCGGGGATCGCGCCGCGCCTCGTCCTCGGAGATCGCACCGGCTGCCGCCAGGCGATCCAGCTCCGGCGCCAGTGAATGATCTTCGTTGAGCAGCGCAATCTCGCCTCGCCGATAAAGCATCAGCGGACTGTCACCGACACTCACCCACTCGATGCCCTCGGAGCCGAACGTTACCCCGACCAGCGTAGACCCCATGCCCGCGAGCATCGGATTGGCGTCGACGGTGTCTGCAATCGCCTGATTGGCCGCCGTCAACGCTTCGATCAGGCGCTCTTTGTTCGGGCCGTGCTGGTCCACATAGGCTTTGATGAAGCTCTCGCAGGCCATGCGGCTGGCCAGCGCACCGCCCGCATGGCCGCCCATGCCGTCGGCGAGCACGGCGACCACGGCCGCTCCATTCGACACCGACGTATCGGAGGCGGAAGGACGAGCCTCCCCGCCGGTCCAGAAAAGAGCCGTGTCTTCCTGATAATTTCGCGCACCCTTCGTGGTGCGGCTCGCGTGATCGAAATCTAGCATTCGTCCTTGGACCATAGTCGCTTCGAACGCCGATTGTCCGAAGCGCGAAACATCAAGATCGTAAAATCGAGAAGGCGAAATCGGGCCGAAATCAAACCCGCAACGCCCTCAGCTCTGTTCTTGCAGAGCCGACCAATCGAAATCGGCACCGCAGAACGGCACGAACACAAGTTGCGTCCGGCCCATGGTAATGACGTCCATCTGCGCAAGCTCAACGGCACCAGTGGGCCGTTTCTCATTTAGGGAAACGACATTGGTCTTGGCAAGGTTCGGCACGAACAGGAACGAGCGCTCAGCCGAATCGTAACGGATATAGGCCTGCTCCTCCGAAGAGATCGCGTCATCGCCGAAATCGATCGGAATGCGGTTGCTGGCGGCCCGTCCGAGCGAGTTGTTGCCCTCGAAGATCGGCCGGAACTGGCCGATACCAGGTCCTCCAACGACGACCAGCCATCCGACCACCGGATCCTGGTCGAACGCGCCGCGCGTCACCTGCATCTTGCCGCGCACGAGCGTGGTCCGAGAGGCGGGCTCCACCTGCTTCGGCGCGGCCCGCACAACCCGCGTCGTGGGCGGCGCATCGGCTTCCACATGGCGAGCTTCCGCCGTTACCCGCGGCGAACGCGCTTCGCGCGCGGCCTCGGCAGCGCTTGGCGTCGCGGACTCGCTGCGCGGCGGAGGCAATTGCGCGGCCGTATCCGGACCGGACACCGCGATCGCGCCTTCGCTTGCCGCAGCGGCAACCCGCGCGACCTCTGCCTGCTGGCGTGCCGTGTCCTCGCGGCTCGCCGCTACCAACGCGTCCTTGAGCGACCCGAGAAAGCCCGAACGTTGGCCCTGCGGCCCGCCTGCGCTCCCAGACATGATCGTGTCCTCCTTCATCTGTTGTGCGGTTTCCGAAAGCGCTCCAATCGCAACGCTCCGAAACCGAAGTGGACCTCCAGGGCCGAGGCCCTGCATTCTCTCGCGACACTCAACCCGAAGGCGCGGCCGAAAACTTGAGCCGCGCATTTCCGAGTTCGATCAAATCTCCGCTCGCAAGCCGCGCTTCCGCGACCGCCCGCCCGTTGATCACAACGCCATTGCCGTTCGCGCTCGAAAGATCGGTAATGACGAACTCAGCATCTTCCGTCCGATGGATGGCGGCGTGATAGCGATGAACGGTCTTGTCTTCGAGGCACACGTCGTTGTCGGTCTCGCGCCCAATTCTGAGCAGCGCACGCCCGAGATTGTAGCGCTGGTCCGAATGGGACGGCGCCACATCGCGGCCGTTGACGACTTCGATCCAAGCTTCGAGAGGCCGCAACGGAATATGCCCGGTGCGAACGCCATCTCGCGGTTCAGCCGCCGGTTCGCGCCGCACACGGCGCACCTGCGTGCGCTGTTGCGAAACCTCGAGCGGCTCGGCTTCCCCGCGCCGCCGCAGCAGCCATCCGAGGATGGCGAGCGGCGGAACCACGATCAGCGCCGCAATCCCCAACAGGAGAGCCGGCGCACGCGCATAGCTCGCCGCGACCCAGTCCATAAAAACCGACAGGGACGACCCGCCCGAATCGACCGCCGCCGCCCCATCACCCACGGGCGCGGCATCTGGCGCAGCACACGCAGGGATTGCCAGCGCAGCGAACGCCAATCCACAAACCAGCATCACAACCGTCGGCGCTCGATAGCTTCGCGGCCAGGCCGCCTCCAGTGTCGCAAGTTGCATGAGATATGCTCGGTCTCGAATCTACCCTAGTGTTTCCTCGTGTTCTGCGGCAGCAACATGGCCGATAATCGCCCCTCCCGCAATTTGGAACAACTTTGACCGCGAAGCGCATGGCGCCGCCACATTCCTGCTTCACAAGAGGCGGCGGAGGTGATTTGCACCTAGAGAGTGTTTCCGGGATAGAGTCTCACGAGTGCCCGCATTGTTGCCGCCGCGAGCCAACCCAGAGCCCGAGAGCTGATGACCAACCTGATCGCGCTAAAAAGCGGCACGGAGCTTGTCGGTGACTTCCGCATCGATCGGGTGCTTGGTGCTGGCGGTTTCGGGATCACGTATCTCGCCAAGGAAATCGCGCTCGACCGCAACGTCACCATAAAAGAATATTTCCCGTCGGACTTTGCGGCTCGCACGTCGACCTCGGACGCCGCCCCCCGCTCACAGGATTGCGCCACCGACTACCGCTGGGGCCTCGATCGATTCATCGAGGAAGCGCAAACGCTTGCCAAGTTCTCGCACCCCAACATCGTTCGCGTGTACCGCTACTTCAAGGCCAACAACACGGCCTACATGGTGCTCCACTTCGAAGAGGGCCAGAGCCTCAAGGCCTGGCTCAAGGGGCTCAACCGCGCGCCCCGCCAGAAAGAGCTGGACGCCATCGTCGCCCCGCTTCTCGATGCGCTTGAACTCATCCACAAGCAGGACTTCCTGCACCGCGACATCGCGCCCGACAACATCATCATCCGCAAGGATGGCTCACCGGTGCTGATCGACTTCGGATCGGCCCGCGGCGAGATCGCCGCCCATTCCAAGACCGTTTCCGCGCTCGTGAAGCCCGGCTATTCGCCCTACGAGCAATATGCGGAAACGAGCCGTCAGCAGGGCCCCTGGACCGACATCTACGCCCTCGGCGCCACGCTCTATCATGCGGTGGCAGGCAAGCGCCCGTCCGATAGTCCCTCACGCATGGTCAAGGACGAGCTGGTCCCGGCCCGCGACACCGCGCTCGCCGCCTATCGCCCAGGCTTTCTCCAGGCCATCGACCACGCGCTCGCATTGCAAACGGAAGCTCGGCCCCAGTCGATCGCGGCTTGGCGCGGCGCACTGCTCGCGCCTCAGCCTGCCAAAGCCGGCTGGTTCGCCAAGGCGCCCGCTCAAGGCGCGAGCGAAGATCCGAAAGCCGCTCCGCCTGAGCCGAAAAACCCGGCCCGCAAACCGGTCGTGGCCACGGCACCCCCGCCTCCGGACGTTCCGGCCCCTAAGGGCAGTATGCTCGACTTCCTCGACGGGCTGAAGAAAAAGCCTGCGGCGGAAGAAAAGGAGAAGGCGGCCGCGAAGGCAGCTGCAAAGCCGGTCGCTCCAGCACCGTCGGCCCCCGCTGAACCCACACCTGCCGGAACCAAAAAGCTTGCTCAATCGCCAGAGCCCATCAAGTTGCCCCGCTTGCTCCGCAAGAAAGAGCAACCGGGCACGGCGATCATCGTCAAGGACACGCCCAAGGCCGACGCGAAGGAGAAGCGCAAACCGGCGAGCCGCCCGCGCCCGATCCGCAACCGGCGGTCCGGCGGCTGGCGTCCGATCCTCTTCAAATTGCTGGTCGGCGTCGGTGTCGCGAGCGGCGCCGTCGCCATGCAGGACCGTTTCCCCCAGTTCGAGAGTCGCGGCAGTGGTGAAACCACCGCCGGCACCACGACCACTTCGAACAACGCGGCGATCCGAACCGCTTCCCTGCAGGAAGCCCCCGTCATCCGTCCGGTCGCCGAGCTGACTGGCCACGTCGGTTCGGTTACGGCCGTGGCCTACTCAAACGATGGCGCGGCGATCGCCACCATCGGCGCCGACGCACGCCTCAAGATCTGGAACCCGAGTTCCGGCTCGCTCGTCCGCACCATCGAGCTGGACAACGGCCCCGCCACCGCCTTCGCACTCTTCGGCACCCACGCCCTCACCGGACATGCCAGCGGCGACATCGTGTTGTGGGATTGGCAGCGTGCCGAAAAGCTCGGTTCCTTCAAACGCAACGAAGCGGAGATCTGGTCGCTCGTATTCGCTGGGCGCGCCGATCGTTTCGCGGCTTCGAGCCACGACTGGAAGGTAACGCTGTGGGATACCGCAACGCCGTCGGGTCCCGTCCAGGTAATCGACGCCCATTCCAGCGCCGCACAGGCTGTGGCCTACGTCACGACTGAGAAAGGTCCCCGTCTCGCGTCCGGTGGCGCCGACAAAACCGTCAAACTGTGGAACCTCGATACGCTTGATCGCATCCGCACCTACCGCGGACACCAGGATTTCATTTCCGCGCTCGCATTCGCGCCGGGTGGCAAGATGCTCGCCTCCGCCAGCCTCGACGGCGGCATTCGTCTGTGGTCGACAAATTCGGGACGGTTGCAGCGGCGCCTCTACGGTCATCGCGGCCGCGTCGGCAGCCTCTCGTTCTCGCCCGATGGCACCACGCTCGCCTCCAGCGGCTCCGATGGCCAGCTCCGTATTTGGGATGTCGCGCGCGGTCGCACGTTACGGACCATTACCGGCCACAACGGTGGCATCAATGCCGTGAGCTTTTCACCCGACGGAACTCACCTCGCCTCCGCTGGCGCAGACGGCGTCGTAAGGCTATGGGCAAACCCTGCCATCCGTCCCGCCACCAACTGAATCGGCCAGATACAAAAAAGCCGGCGCGAACACTGCCGCACCGGCTTTCCCTAACAATTTGAAGGGCAGCTTCCAATCAACCCTTAGAAGCCCGCGCCTCGTAGTCTTCAATATGTCCCTTGAGATCGGCATAGGGCGCGCACGTTGCACCACAGCGACGCGCGATCTCGGAGAGCTGAATGCGTGCCTGCTCCGGCTGGCCCTTGGTCAGAAACGCCTCGCCAAGATAAGCCCGTGCCACCGCGTAATCCGGGTTGAGCGCCAGCGCACGCTCGTAGATCGGCATCGCTTCATCCACCAGACCGAGCTTGCGCGTTGCAAACCCGATGTAGGTGAGAACCCGCTCATCCTTCTTCTGCGCGAGCGTGAGATAGCCCAGCGCCTTGTCGTACTGGCCGTTCTTGGCCAGCCAATAGCCAGCGTAGAACAGCTCTTCGTCCGCCATGCCAGTGCTGGCCTGCCCGACGCACGCCGTCCACGCCGCCGTGCCCTTGGCAAGCGTATCGCAGCGCGCGCTCGCAGGCCCGACATCCTTTGAAACCGTCCGCCCATCGGCCAGCAGCGGAGAGCTCACAAGCACCGCACCAACGCACGACGCGATGAGGAGCCGCACGGTCCCGGACGCAAGTCTCGTCATAAAATCCCCCTTAGAGAGCGCGGGCCTTTCGCCGGCTCCAACCTTCGATTTGATTTGCAGCGATCCGGTTCAGCCGCGCGCGGGATGCGTGGCCTCGAACGCGGCAATCTGCTGCTTGAGCGCAACGAACGAAACGCAACCCGATCCGCACCGGCGCTCGATTTCCTGAAGCTGCTCACCGGCGCGAGCCAAGTCACCCTTAGCCAGGAAAGCCTCGCCCATGTACTCGCGGGCCTGAACATAATCGGGTTCGATCTCAAGTGCACGCGTGTAGTAGGGCAGCGCGGCATCGACGTTGCCGAGCTTCCGGGTCGCAAAACCCATCGCATTGAGATAACGCGGATTTTCATGATCCGAGACGGTCTCGAGCAGCGCCAGAGAGTCGGTCAATTTGCCCACATGAGCGAGCCAGTACGCCCCGTTGATGATCGCGTCGTCTGCCCCCCGATGCGGTTTGCAGGCGGCCTTGTTCTTGTTCGCGGGCTTTGTGCAATCGATGCGCGGCTTGGCCGGCCCGTCGTCAGCCGCCGCCACCGAAACCGTCCCGCCGAGGAACGCGGCGACGCAAAGCCCTGAAAGCGTGCGCCCCAACACTTTTGAACCGTTTACGATCATGGAAGTCACTCCAACAAACGACCCGAGCTATTGAGAAATTTATCCCTCGCGGGTCCCACTGTCCATGCGTTGGATGCGGCACCTAAACTGGGGATTGCGGGCATATTATCTCGACCGGCCAAAGCCCTGCCATCATTCAAGCGCATGGGCTCGGGATTAGAAACTGCCGGAAGTGCATGAGTGCCGATGACCCGGCTCGCACGCCGGCTGTTCCCGTTCCAAACATCCCGATATGACGACGCGAGGAAGATCATTGTTCTGGTGGCGAAAACGTAATGAAGGCTTCGAGTGGCGCGATTACGTGCGCACGACCATCCTGGTGCGCCGCGAACAGCGCCGCCAGCGCGTAAAAGACATTCACGCCGCCGCAGCCGCCCATGTCAAAGACGCCGGACGGCGCGGGCTCGATGCCAGTGTCGCGGGTGCACGTGATGCCGGTTCGGGCACGGCATACTACGCCAAGAAATTTGCCGCGGCGTCAGCGTCAGCGGCTCAACGGGCCGCTGCCGTCGCCGCCTCTTTGATCGCGACCGGCGCACGAGGCTTGGCAAGCGGCTTATCCGCTTTAGCGGCGCGCATCGGCCAACCTCTCGGCCCTGTTCTTGAGCCTGTGCTTTCCGTCGTGCGCGAGCCCCGGCCAAACCTCGCTTTGAAGATCGTGGCCGGCCTCACGTCCGTCGGCGCGCTCTACCGATCCTGGTCATTCGGCTTCGACACCGACGCGATGATCGCAGCCATCATCGCCATAGTCGCCTCCGTGGTACTTGCGCTCGCCTACCTGACCGATCCCTATCGCGGCCGCCGCGCCGGAGGGCGCGCTCGGGACGGACTGCTCGCGAAGCTCAGGGAAGCCGAGATCACCCTCCCCGGCGACCGGCGCATCTCCGGTAGCGCGGCAGGAGCAGGTCTCCTGGCTACAGTCGCAGTCGTCACGCTTGCGGGCGTGGCCTTCTATTCCGGTACCCCCAGCCATGTCGCAGGCATCATGTCGGCGCCCACTACCACTGGCGCGCTTCCAACCGCCGATGCTTCGAAGCTCGAAGGGCGCGCAGTCGCCCTCTCCGGCGACAGCCTGCGCATAGCCGGCACGCTCATCACACTCGACGGCATCGAAGCTCCCGAGGCCACTCAGTCCTGCCAGCGCAAGGCCGGCAAATGGCGCTGCGGAGCCGCCGCCAAAGACGCGCTCGCCAATATCGTCCGCGGCCGGCGCATCTCGTGCGACGTCGTCGGCGACAGCGAAGATGTAAAGCGCGCGCGCTGTTACAGCCGCGGCAGCGATATCGCGAAAGAGTTGGTGCGCGGTGGCAGCGTCTTCTCGAGCGGTGGCTTTCTGAGCCGCTACGCGGGCGACGAAAGCGAAGCGCAAGCGCAGAAAATCGGGCTGTGGTCTGGCGATGCGGACCGGCCCCAGGACTATCGCGACAAACGCTGGGAAGAAGCCACCAGGACGGCCCCGGATGGCTGCCCGATAAAGGGCCGCATTCGCTCCGGCTCGCGTACCTACGTGCTGCCGTGGTCGACGTCCTACGACAGCATCAAGCCGAGTAAGGCCAAAGGCGAGCGATGGTTCTGCAGCGAGAACGAGGCTAAAGCCGCTGGCTGGAGCCGGGCGTCCTAACGGGATGCGCTGAGATAAAGAACACCCCCCGAGAAATGGAAAGCCCGCGACCGGGGGGGGGAGGTCGCGGGCTTGAAGAACTGTGACGCCCCTAGGGGGGATAGGTGGGACGGCGCCACGTTCGCAGTTTTTATTTCACATCAAACGAAATGGATTTGCAAGCGATGTGACAACAGTTTGGATAGCGTGATTAAAATTTAGGCTAACAAATGCAAAGAACTGTATGAATAAATTCTGAGGACCTTCAATTACATACCCAATTATAAATCATCGATTAATTCGTATTCATATCAGTCAACATTTTACCGGGATTTAGGATCCCAAGGGGATCGAGGGCCGCCTTTATAGCCCGCATGGCGCCAACCGCCGGCACCCCCAGTTCACGTTCGAGATAGGCCATTTTGCCCTGTCCCACGCCATGCTCGCCCGTCGAAGTGCCACCGAGCCGCAAGGCACGCTCCACCAGCCGGTCAAGAAAGCCTTCAACCTGCGCGACGCTATCCGCATCCCCGGCGTCGAAGACGGGAAGGACATGGAAATTCCCGTCCCCCACATGCCCAACGAGCGGAGCCGGAATTCCCGTTGCCTGAATATCGGTCACCGTTTCGTCGACGCATCGGGCCAATTGCGAAACCGGCACGCATACGTCCGTCACGATCACGGATTTTCCCGGCCACATCGTCTTGACCGACCAGAACGCGTCATGCCGGGCCTGCCAGAGCTTACGGCGGGCACTGTCGTCAGCCGCCCATTCGAACCCTGTTGCACCACAGCGAAGTGCGATCTCGCGAAACTGCCGGAGCTGTTCCTCGGTGGCTGCCTCACCCCCCGCAATCTCGACAAAAAGATGGGGCTGCTCGGCAAGTTCGAGCTTCGAATGAAAATTCACCGCCTGAATCTGCAAGGCGTCGAGCAACTCAACCTTTGATAGTCCGAGCCCCGTCTCGTTGGCCTCGATGGTCGCATCGCACGCACCCGCAACGGATGCGAAAGGGCAAGCTACCGCGATGACGCGTTCCGGAATGGGGTGAAGTTTGAGCGCAAGCTCGGTGATGATCCCAAGCGTTCCTTCCGACCCGATCAAAAGCCGGGTGAGATCGAGCCCTGCCGCTGACTTGCGCGCTCGCCCACCCGTCGTCACCACCTCCCCGTTGGCCAGCACCGCCTTGAGCGACAGCACGTTGTCGCGCATCGTCCCGTAGCGCATGGCGTTGGTGCCGGACGCCCTCGTGGCCGCCATACCGCCGAGCGTTGCATCGGCTGCCCCCGGATCGACCGGAAAAAACAAGCCGAGATCACGTACATACGCGTTGAGCTGGGGCCGAGTGACCCCCGCCTCCACCACGCAATCGAGATCGCGGGCCTCGACCTGAACGATCCGCGTCATGCGCCCGAGATCGACCGAAATCCCGCCGAACGGCGCGTTGACATGCCCCTCGAGCGACGTCCCGGCCCCGAAAGGAATGACGGGAACGCGATGCCGCGCCGCAATGACAACGATCTCCGCCACTTCGTCGGTCGTGAGCGGCCACACCACGGCATCGGGCGGCTCGGCCGCGATCCAGGTGAGCGTATTTGCGTGTGCACAGCGAACGGCTTCGCCGGTCTCGACCCGGTCCCCGAACCGGGATTTGAGTTCGGCAATCGCCGCCATCGGATCGTTCCGCATTCTTGAAGCCTCGAAATTCTTGCACCGCCCACCAGCGATCGGACTGGCCGATCCCGTTGCGTCTTCTGGCGAAACGTCACAAATGAGACGCGAACGCCTGCCAGACGATTTCATTTCGCGCACCTAGTGAGACTAGCATGCGTCGCACAGGGTACGTCCTACATTGGAGAGCACGTCATGTTTCCGAGGCTGAAAGTGGCTGTCGCGGCAGGCCTGTTTGCGGCGATCTCCTGCACCCTTTCGCTCGCTGCGCCCTCGGAAAAGCTCGTCGTCATCGGCACCCAGACCATCGATCTATCCGGCAGCGGCGTATCGATCGACGTCAGCGCTGCACCGGGGGCCTATCGTGGCATCCGCATCCGCGCGAAATCCGGCGCACCCCAAATCGACCGCATCCAGATCATCTACCGCGACGGCAAGATCCACAACGAACAGCGCCCGATCGCGCTTTCGAAAGGTGAGCGCACGCGCGCCATTCCCGAAACCTCCGCCGACGCGTTCATCGACACCGTTAACATCGTCAACAAAATCGGCAGTGGCAAAGCCATCGTGGAAGTGCTCGGCATCCAATCCCAGGAAGGCGCCGTCACGGAGCGCCCAGCCCCGGCGTCAGGCGATGTTTCGGCCGAGCCGGCCGGCACCGTCCCTGATCCTACCGCACCCGGAACCCTCAAGGACGGCCGCGACGTGATGTTCGGCTACCAGAATGTCGGTTTCGGCATCGATCGCGACGTGATCAAGGTCGGCGGCGACCTCGGCAAGTTCCACCGCATTCGCCTGCGCGTGCTTGGCAACGACGTCCACGTCAACGCGCTGCGGGTCGTTTTCGTCGATGGCCAGGAGCAAAACCTCGCGGTCGATGCCGACCTCAAGGCCAACTCCCGCTCGCAGTGGTTTGAGATCAACGGCGACCGCTTCATCCGCGAAATCCAGATGACCTACCGCTCACATCCGAATTTGCAGGGCCAAGCCCGCGTCGAGGTGACGGGCGAATACGCAAAGGGCTGGCTCGGCGTCGCGGGCGAAGGCCGCAACTATCATCAGGGATGGGTGCTCCTCGGCGCCCAGACCGCCGGCTTCACCGGCTTCGACCGGGACGTGATCAACATCGGCGAGAACGAGGGCGGCTTCACGCGCCTTCGTATCGAGGCGGTAGACCGTGCCATCACGCTGAAAGAAATCCGTGTCAAATATCTGAGCGGACCCGACGAGGTGTTCACGATGCGCGAGCGCGTGGACCCCGGCAAACCATACGGGCCTCTGGAGTTCAAGGGAGGCAAGGCTCCGATCAAGAGCATCGAGGCCAGCTATCGTTCACGCTTCGACCTCACCAAGGGTCTCAAGAGCGCGCTCGACGGACGCCCGGCCGTGGTCCAAATCTGGGGACAGCACTGACCCGGAGCTGATCCCGCGCTCCAGCGTAGATTAAGGCGCCACCGGTCCGACTTCCGTCTTTTTTTGGGCTCGGTCGCTGCATAGGCTCACAACGGATCAAAGGCGTCTCTGGCCGGACGCATTTGCCGACGAAGAACCAGGCCCAACAGGGGAATACGCCGTGGCCCGACCCAACATTTCCAATCCCATTGCATTTTTCGCCACCGCATTGCTTGCGATCACCACCCTCAGCAGCGTCCAAGCTGCGGATCCCGCCGAACAGATGGCGCAGCTCCGCGAACGCGATCGCGGCGGGCATCAGCCGGGGCCTCCTGGTCCCCCGCCCGGCAACCGCAACCTCGAAATTCTTGGCGACGTTCGCGTCAACAACCGCGAACAAATCGTCACCTTCCGCATTGACCCGCGTCAGTCGCGCGTTTCTGAAATCCGCTTCCGCTCCGGTGACCTTCCCCTGCTCATCGAGGCCGCCGAAATCCTTTATGCCGATGGCGGCCGCCAGCGCTTGCAGATCCTTGACCGCATCGCACCCGGCGAGCAGAGCCGTCCCGTCGAAACCGACCGCCGCCGCCCGATCCGCGAAGTGACCGTCACCAAACGTCCCGGCTTCCGCCCCGGCGTCACCAACGTCCAGTTGATCGGCGTGGTCGATGCCGGCGGTCCCCCTCCCGGCCCCCCGCCCGGACAGTGGAGCGGCGTGGGCCCCAAGATCCCGCCGGGCTGGGTGCTGTTTGGCGCACAGGAAGTTGGCTTCCGCACCGACCGCGACACTATCCGCGTCGGCGAGCAGCAGGGCCGCTTCCAGCGCCTGGCGCTGCGCATCACCGACAACGACATCTACCTGCGCGAGATGACGATCGTCTACGCGAACGGCGAGCGTGATCGCAAGGTCATCGAGACGTCGATCCCGGCCGGTAGCCAGACGCGCCCGATCGATTTGCGCGGAGATCGCTTCATCCGCGAGATCGAATTCGTCTACCGTTCCAACCCGAACATTCGCACGCCGGCCATCCTCGAGGTGTACGGCGACATCGCCAACAACTGGATCGGCGATCAGGGCCGGAACAAGGGCTGGCTAATGCTCGGTGCCGAACGTGTCTCGATGTTCTCGAAGGAGCGCGATGCCATCCGCGTCGATCCCCGCGTGGGCCGCATAAAGGCCATCCGCTTCGCGGCACGACGTTCGGACATCACCTTCTACAGCGCGCGCATCGTTTACGAAAACGGCGAAGCCGAAAACCTGCCGTTTGCGCGCAAGCTCAAGGACGGCCAGTACACGGACGCGATCGACCTCAAGGGCCGCGGCCGGCGTATCGACCGCATCGAGCTGAAATATCGCTCGAAGCTGGGCCTCAAGGGCGAAGGCATCGTAGAAGTCTGGGGACTGAACTAAGCAACCGTTTGAACGACAAGGGGGCGGGACCGGCGGTCTCGCCCCCTTTTTGCTGCCGGAGGCAGGCGCTATCTTCGCCATTAGTAAGCGAGTCGGCACATGGCAGCTCTCCGCCTGCCGACAGCCCAATGCCACCCACTGTCCAAAGCAGGTCTCCGCTCCCGATGGCTATCCGCCAGCTCAGCCCCGAAACTATCAATCGCATCGCGGCGGGCGAGGTCGTCGAGCGTCCGGCCAGCGTGGTCAAGGAGCTGGTCGAAAACGCGCTCGACGCGGGCGCGAGCGAGATCGAAGTCGTCACCGTGTCGGGCGGCCTGTCTCTGATCCGTGTAACCGACGACGGCATCGGCATGGACGCAAACGATCTGGCCCTTTGCGTCGAGCGTCACGCCACGTCCAAGCTCGACAGCGAGGATCTGCTTGCCATTCATACGCTGGGCTTCCGCGGCGAGGCGTTGCCCTCCATCGGCTCCATCGCGCATCTTGCCATCGCCTCCCGTCCGCGTGGCGCACGCGAAGCGTTGGAGATCGCCGTCGATCGCGGCGCCAAGCAGCCTTTGAAACCGGCCGCTCTCAATCCCGGAACCCGCATCGAGGTGCGCGACCTGTTCTCCGCAACGCCCGCGCGGCTCAAGTTCCTCAAATCCGAACGCGCCGAAAACCTCGCCGTCTCGGAAACCGTAAAACGCCTCGCCATGGCCCATCCGCATGTGGGGTTCTCCCTCACCATGGGCGAACGCACCGGGCTGCGACTGCCGCGCCTCGATAGAACTGCAGACGGCATGTTGCAGCGCCTCGGCCGCATTATGGGCCGCGAGTTCATGGAAGATGCCGTTCCCGTCGCGGGCGAGCGCGACGATATTACTGTCAAAGGTTTCGCGGGGCTCCCGACGCTCCATCGCCCGGATGCGACACTGCAGTTCCTGTTCGTCAACGGCCGCCCGGTTCGCGACAAGCTCGTTGTCGGCTCCGTACGCGCTGCCTATGGCGACCTCGTTCCCAAGGGACGCCACCCCTTGCTCGCGCTGTTCGTCGAGTTGCCCACCACCGAAGTTGACGTCAACGTGCATCCGGCCAAGGTCGAGGTGCGGTTTCGCGACGGCGGCGCCGTCCGCAGTCTCCTGATTGGCGCACTGCGTCACGCGCTGGAAACCGCGGGCTTCCGCGCCAGCGCGCAGGGCGGTGCGCGAACGCTCGAAACGATGGCGCGTACAGAGGAAGGCCGCTCGCCTGAGCGATCCTTCGCGTGGCCCGAGAGAGCTGCTCCCGCTTTCGCTGAGCAACAGCAGGTGCCGTTCGCCGATTTCGCGACCCCGACCGCTGCCACCGTTGCTCCTGAAGAAATCCCGGCCGCCGAGAGTGAGCATCGCCCGCTCGGTGCAGCACGCGCCCAGCTCCATGAAACCTACATCGTGGCGCAGACGGAAACGTCCGTCATCATCGTCGACCAGCACGCCGCGCACGAACGCCTTGTCTACGAACGGCTGAAAAAGGGCTTGTCGAACGGCGGCGTTGCGCGCCAATCCCTTCTCATCCCCGCCATCATCGAGGTCGGAGAGGAGGAGGCCTTGGCGCTCGATGAAAAGTCCGCCGAATTGGCCGAGCTTGGCCTCGTGGTGGAGAAGTTCGGTCTCGACGCGGTCGCAGTCCGAGAAGTTCCCGCGCTCCTCGGCACGTCCTCTATCGATGGCCTCGTCAAGGACCTAGCCGCCGATCTGATGGCCGAAGGCACCGCAGAGCCGTTGCGCGAGCGTCTGGAGGCGGTTGCCTCCCGCATGGCCTGTCACGGCAGCGTGCGCGCCGGCCGTCGCCTCACCGGCCAGGAAATGAACGCGCTTCTGAGAGAGATGGAAGCGACGCCCTTTTCCGGCCAGTGCAATCATGGCCGCCCAACCTACGTCGAGCTGAAGCTTTCCGATATCGAGCGCCTCTTCGGCCGCAAGTAGCCGTTGCGATCGATCTCACAAACAGGGATGGCATCCCGGCGCAGACCGGCTCCAAGCACGCTCGGGCGGGCGCGACCGGGAACGACTTCAGCCACCCAACGCGTTGAAGATACCGAACACCGCCTGGGTGTCGCCCCAACTGCGCCGGTCGAACTCCGTGAAGCCCTCCGGCAGCTTCACGTCCACACTCTCGCGCTCCTCGAGCATCACGACGGCACCCGGCACCAGCCAACCGCCGTCACGCAACGCGATCAGCCCCTTCTCGCCGAGCCCCTTTCCGTAAGGCGGATCGAGAAACGCAATCCGATAAGGCTCCATGTTGCCCGCCGGACCAAGGTCCGTTGCATCGCGTCGGAAGATGCGTGTAGTGCCGGTCAGCCCCATCGCCTCCACATTGGTGCGGATCAGCGCGCGCGCGCCAGGTGCCTCTTCCACGAACAGGCAGTACCCAGCGCCGCGCGACAGTGCCTCGATGCCAAGCGCGCCGGTACCAGCGAAGAGATCGATCACCCGCGCGCCTTCGAGCGTGAAGTCCGGCACGCCGTGCAGAAGAATGTTGAACACCGCTTCCCGCACCCGGTCCGATGTCGGGCGCAATCCGTCATGCTGCGGGGCGGCCAGCGCGCGCCCTCGGAACGTTCCGCCGACCACACGCATCAGTCGTCCTCACCGTCGCTTTTGCGCGCTTCGCCGCGTGGGTGCGGACGTCCACCGCCGGCTTTCTTCTTGCCGGGTTTCTCTTCGGCCTTCTCCACCAGCCCGAACTCGGCGGCAAGCTGCGGCCCGAGTTGGTCGGCGAGCACGCGCCGCTTGATCACCTCCGCCTCACCCGGCTCCAGCTCCAAAAGCTGGAACGGCCCGAACGAGATGCGGATCAGCCGGTTGACGTCGAGCCCGAGGTGGGTCAGCACCTTGCGCACTTCGCGGTTCTTGCCTTCTCGAATGCCGACCGTCAGCCACATGTTGGCGCCCTGCACGGTATCGATGGCAGCTTCCACGCCGCCGTAGCGCACACCTTCGATCTCGATGCCTTCCTTGAGCTTGTCGAGATCTGCCTGCGTGACACGGCCCTTCGCGCGCACGCGGTAGCGGCGTAGCCAGCCGGTCGCCGGCAATTCCAGATGGCGCGCAAGCTCACCGTCGTTGGTCAGCAGAATGAGGCCCTCGGTGTTGAAGTCGAGCCGCCCGACGGAGATCACCCGCGGCAGTCCCGGCGGCAGATTGTCGAATACCGTCGGACGCCCCTGCGGATCGTCGTGCGTCGTCACGAGGCCCCTGGGTTTGTTGTAGCGCCAGAGCTGCGACGGCTCGGCGATCGGGAGCGGCTGCCCGTCGACCAGCACGCGATCCTTGGGCTTGACCTCAACTCCCGGCGTCTTCAGCACCTGGCCATTGATGCTGACCCGTCCATCCGCGATCCAGCGCTCGGCTTCTCGCCGCGAGCAGAGACCGGCACGCGCCATTGCTTTCGCAATCCGCATCGGCTCCGAGACGGACGGCACCTTTTGCTGCGCGTGTTTTCCGGCAGGACCCCGACTGCGAACCCGAGCATCCGCCCGTGCTTGCTGCCGCTCAGGCCGGTCCATGCGATCGTATCGAGATCCTTTGGCGGCGGGACGTTCCCGAAACCGCACTCCCGGCGGCGGCCCGCCGCGTCCCGCATAGGCCTCAGGCCCATGCTCGCGTCCGCCCCGCTCCGCACCACCGGCCGGACGCTTCGAAAACCTTGCTCCCGACGGCGAGCCGCGCCCTTCGCGCGTTTCGTTGCGATCCTTGTTACGCTCGCCACGCGATCCGCGGCCGATCAAACGCTTGCCGAACCGCGTGCCCGAAGGCGAGCCGCGCCCGCCACGCGCCTCACCATGATCTTCGCGTTCGGCTCGTGGCGCACCGGATGCGGAGCGCACGCGGAATTGGCTGCAATAAGGTACTTTGCGGCTGCCCCGAGAAGCGTGCCCCGCCTTGCGTTCGTCACGACCTTCGCCTCTACGATCTCCGCGGGCATCGCCCGCGTGCTCGCTTCGTGTGTGCTCGTTGCGGGCACCGCTGTGAGCCATGCGCTTCTTGAACCGCATTCTCGAAGCGGAGTCACCTCCGCCACGAGGTCCCTTCCCGCCTTTGCGCTCGTCGCGCGAACCGCCGCCGGCCGGGCGCTCACGAAACCGCGCTCCCGCAGAAGCCCCGCGCCCTTCGCGTTTCTCGTGATCGCCCTTGCCCTCGCTGCGCCCCCCTCTGGAGCCGGGCGGACCGCCGCGCTTGCCGCCTTGAGACTTGCCCCTGAGCGGACGATGGCCGAAGAATGATTTGCGCATGGGCGTAGGCTCTAGCTCTGAAATGGAAGACGACCTTATGGCACCACCGGCCCGCCTCGGCCACATGGAACTGGCTCTTTCCGAAGCCAAGGCCGCCGCAGCCCGCGGCGAAGTGCCGGTTGGCGCCGTCCTCACCGATCCTTTTGGCGTCGTCATCGCCGCCGCCGGTAACCGCACCCGCGAGCTATCGGATCCCTCTGCTCACGCGGAGATGCTGGTTATTCGCGAGGGCGCCCGCAAGCTCGGCAGTGAGCGCCTGATCGACCACGACCTCTACGTCACGCTGGAACCGTGCCCGATGTGCGCAGGCGTCATTTCCTTTGCCCGCATCCGCCGTCTTTACTATGCCGCGCCAGATCCGAAAGGCGGCGGCGTCGAACATGGCCCCCGCGTGTTCAGCCATCCGACCTGCCATCACCGGCCAGAACTTTACCCCGGCCTCGGCGAAGAAGAAGCGGCAGTCCTTCTCAAATCTTTCTTCGCCTCACGCCGCCCCGAATAGCGCAGCGATTGCCGATCGCGCTCAGCGCTCGTCGGGCGATGGCAAGGCCGCCCGCATCTCGGGCCCCACGATCTCCTTAAGACGCGGAGCGTCGAGCACACGCAGAAGCTTCGTGCGCAGTTGCTCTTTCGCGGGCTCCGCCGCCGCAAGAATTTCTCGCACCTTCAAAAACTCAAGCGCCTGAAAATGTCCCGTTCCCGCTTCGATATAGATGTCGGGGCGGCTCGACTTCAGCTTCTCGCGCACGATCGAATGCTCGAACAGGAACGACGACGCGAACAGTGCTTCGAGCGCCGTCGGCCGCGATCGCGAAGGAGACGGCACTGTCGTTCCCGACACATCGACCGCAACCAGCAGATCGGCTTCGCCCGCGAGAATATCGAACGGCAGCGGATTGGTGAGACCGCCATCGATCAAGCTACGTCCCCCGATCAGCACCGGCTCGAAAATAACCGGCAGCGCCATGCTCGCGCCGACAGCCGGCCTCAACGGCCCGCTCGAAAAAATGGTGGGTTCGATCGCATAGAAATCGCTGGCGACGACGCGCAACGGAATTGCGAGATCTTCGAATGCGAACGGCACACCCGGTGGCAGCACAAGTTCAAGAAGCGCTTCCGGCGCCAGAATGGCCCCGCGATCCGAGAAGAAATTCCAGAAACGGCCGGAACTCTGCACGCGCGCCGCGAAAAGATCCCGCACCAGGCTGAAGCGCTTGGTTAACGTCTCTTCGGTGTGCGCGCGAATGTCGCGGGCCGAAAGTCCCGCTGCGTAGGCTGCGCCGTAGATCGCGCCAATGGATGTTCCCGCAATGATTTTCGGTTTGATTCCAAGCTCATCGAAAACTTCGAGCATAAGAATATGAGCGAGGCCGCGCGCGCCTCCACCGCCGAGAACAAGGCCGATTGACGGCGCATTCCTATCCACACTCACCGGAGGTTGGCCGCGATTTGCCGCAATGCGCCGCGCTTTGCCGTCTGCCATGATCAAGCCTCAGAGATATCTTCTCTGCGCATCATAGGCGGGTCCGAAGCCGGACAAAATCCGTTCTCTCAAAACGGACCACCTGAAAGTTCTATGACCGATCGAAGAGCGTGCCTCGGCTCCCTCGCCAGGCGGAATGCGGAAATCGCAAGCTCAGTCGGCCATTCAACGACGGAGACGATCATGACGACCAAATGGGTTCGCGCCTCGACCTTGGCGCTCGGCCTCTCGGTTTTCGCTGCTACCGGAGCGTCCGCAAACACGGAACGCTGGCCGGGCACGAACGCATCCATCGGCGGTGCCATCGCGGCGCGCATCATTGCTGTGAAGTGCTCGGGTCCTCTGACACCGGCAGAAATCAACGAGCTCGATACCTACATCGACGAGCGCCAGACTGCGTTCATGACGGCGAGCAAGGCCAATCAGCGCCTTGGCGAAACGCTGTTTCCGCAGCTCGCACGCGACTATAACAAGAGCTACTCAACGCCTGAGGCCTGCGATTTCGCAGCCCGCGACATGGTCCGCGACATGCTCGCCCGCGTGCGCGCAGATCAGGCCGAGCTGAAGAAGCAGGCCGCGCTCAAGCAGTAGCGCACGCCGAACAGTCACAAATAAAAATCGGGCCGGGAAGCAGATCGCATGATCGCTTCCCGGCCCGATTTCGTTTCAGAATATTACGCCAGCTTGAAAGGCATATCCTTGCCGGCGAAGAACGCATCGATGTTGTCGAGCGCTTCGAAGCCCATCTGGTTGCGCGCCTCGATGGCGGCAGAACCGAGATGCGGGAAAAGGAAGGTGTTCGGCAGGTCGTAGTAGCCCTCATTGATCTTGGGCTCGCCCGCGAACACGTCGAGGCCGGCATAGGCGAGACGACCCGACTTGAGCGCCGCGATCGTGTCCTCGTCGTTGACGAGATCGCCGCGTGCTGTGTTCACGACGATCGCACCCTGCGGCAGCTTCTCGATCGTTGCCTTGTTGAAGAAGCCGCGCGTTTCCGGCGTCGAAGGCGCGTTGATCGAGAAGAACTGCGAGATCTTGAGAAGGCTGTCGAGGCTGTCGTGATAGGTGGCGTTGTACTTCGCCTCCACCTCGGGCTTGGCGCGGTAGATATCGTAGTAATGGATTTCCATATCGAAGCCGCGCGCACGCTGCGCCAGCGCCTGGCCGATCTTGCCGAAGCCGTAGATGCCGAGCTTCTTGTTATCGAGACGCTGACCGACGAGTTGCAGCGGCTGCCAGCCCGGCCACGAGCGCGTGCGGATCATGTGCTCGCCTTCCGACGCGCGACGCGCGGAGCCGAGCAGCAACAGCATCGCGATCTCCGCGGTTGCGACCGTGACGCCATGCGGGGCGTTGCCGACCTTGATGCCACGCGCCTTGCACGCCTCGAGATCGATGTGGTCGAAGCCGATCGAGAACGTCGAGATGCACTTAATGTTCTCGGGAACGCGATCGATGACCGCCTTCGGGCACTTCTCGTTCAGCGTCAGCAGGACTGCATCGACCGACTTTGCCGTCTCCAGCATCTCGTCGACCGTGATCTTCGGGTTGTCGCCATGCGCGATGACGTCATAGGTCTCGCGCGCACGGGCCATGACGGCCTCCGGCAGGGGCCAGGTGATCAGGATCTTTTTCTTTGCCATGGGTCGTGTGTTCTCCCCGGGATTAGACTTTGGTGGTGCGACTGGCCGCGATCCATGCCGCATGGCGCGCGGTCTGACAAGCCTTTCAGGGTATTCCAGCCGTTCTAATTGCTTGCCGCAGTGCGAAAAACTGCCCGTTCCGCGATCGGGCCGCCCAACCGGGCGCGTAACCCTTTGTTCACCAAGTTCGTCGCACTCTTTGACACGTCTTCTGAGATTAAAAGCCGCAGCAGGCCGCCCGCTCGCGACCGGCTAGCCTCCGGGCGCGCGGACCGGACCTGCGAGAGTGTGGAATCGTCATGAGGGCCCTCATCCTCGCATTGGCGCTGTTGGCCGCCGGCAAGATCTGGTTCCAGGACAGCATTTATCGCGCCGCGACCGAAGAAGCCCTCGTTGCGGCCTATCGCACCCGCGCAGCCGATGCTTGCGCGAAAAGTGCCTCCGTGATGCCGCCGGGGCCGAACCAGGAGAAGGCGGTGGACTGGTCTGCGGAAGCCGAGCCGCACGTCGTGGTCGGCAACCCCGCAGTACCCGTCCGCGTGTGGCAGCTCGAGCACGAGCAATGGAATGCCCGCTTTCGCCAGCCGTATCTGATCCTGTCGGTCGAGCGCGCGAGCCTCTCGTGCGCTTACGACCTTCTGAGCCAGACGGCCGAAATCACCCGCTCATAAAGCCGACTTCGCCCCTCAAACGCAACGGCGCGGCACCCTTTCGAGATGCCGCGCCGAGCCAAATCGCACATTCGGGAGAAGGTCGCGATTAGAACTTGTACTTGAAGCCGGTCCAGATAGTCCGGCCTTGGCCTGGCTTCAGTCCATCCTCGCGATCGGTGATGTAGAACTCATCGAGGAGGTTGTCGCCGGCAACAAAGATGCTCGCACCGGTATCGCCAATGTCCAAGTTGAAGCGGGCGGACAGCAACCAGATGTCGGGCACCTCGCCGTCTTCGCCCGGCTCATCGGCCTCGCACTCATAGACACCGCCGTCCAACACACATTCGACCTCGTACTCACCGGACGGCGTGTTCTCGTCGTCCGTGAAGAACGAGCCGCGGTAGGCCCAGGTCACACTCGCGTCCCAGCGCCAGCCGGCACGTTGCTCGACACCGAGCGTGAGCGCCGCGAGATGTCTCGGAACTTCAGGAATGTAGTTGCCGACAATATCTTCGTCGTTGTCCTTCTTGAACTTGCCGTTCGTGAAGCTGTAGTTGCCCTCCGCGAAGAGGTTCAAAGAACCGCCAGTGAAAGGTTGGGAGTTGAGTCGGCCATAAAGCTCGACGCCGTTGATGTCGACCCTGTCGCCACGGCCGAACGAACGGTCCGCTGTACCGAAGTTGTCGCCGTACTGGAAGTTCTCGATGCGCTGGTGGAAGCCCACAACCTCAAGATCGAGACCCTTGATGGCCTGCGACCGGAAGCCGAGATTGAAGTTGTCACCAATCTCGTCTTCTGCGGGGAACTGCTCGTTGCGCAGGACTGCGGTGGTCAGGCCACGGTGATAGCCGCCGAACAACGTGGTTCGGTAGAGCCCTGAGTAGGCAAACGAGACGCCCGGCAGCGCATTGAAGCTTGAAAAGCTCTCACGGGCTGGATCAGGTGAGAAATTCAGATCCTCGATCACGAGATCGCCACCATCCTCCTCGGCCTCGCTCTCCTCTTCGGCGGTGACACGGTTTTTCCGCTTGATGTCGTACCACTCAAACCGAACCCCGGGGACCACGTTGAAGTTTCTTGCAACCTGCACGTTCGTCTGCAGGAACGCGGAGACGGTATTCGCCGACAATTCACGATCGAAGATCGTAGCTCCGGTCTCATCACCGTCCTTGAGGATCTCATCCTCGCGGCCAAGGAAGCTCCGGTTTGTCATTTCCTGGTATTCGTAGCGGATGCCTGCCTGGATTGTCTGAGTCATTCCAGCCAGGAAGGGACGATTCGCCCACTCGCCGCGCACTTCACTGCCCACATGGCGGAACGTGCGCAGGCGACCGAACATCGTATCTTCCCCGAACTCCCAGCCGACCTGCTCGCCCCCGTCAAAAATAGGCGTCGGCGCATCTCCGCCGGGCTCACCGCTTGGATCCGAGTCGGTATCGATGAGCTGATAGCGATCACGGCGATGCTCGCCGCCGTACAACCGGGTGGTTATCGTCGTGTTGTCATCGAGATACGCATTGTGCACGACCTGACCACGGAAAATCTCGCCCGTATACGTGTTGAGGCCCGACGCCGGCGCGAAACAAGTTTTGCAATGCTTGAGGTTGAAGAAATCCCGCTCCGCGCCACCACGGATCTGATCGGCAAAAATATCCTCCGCTTCGCCGACGCTAGAGGCGTCAGCCGTAGAAACCGCGCCTTCGAAGTCGCCGAGGAAGTTCTGCTCGTCGTAGTCGTCTTTCTGCTTCGTGTAGGAGGCAGAAACCGTTAGGTCGGAACTCGATCCCTTGAAACCGAGCGCAGCGTAGAAATCATTGAAACGGAGACGCTCGGTGTCCCATGCGCCCTGCACATTCTGTCCCGAATAGGAGGCCACGATTCCGACGTTGCCAACCGATTGACGAGTGTGGGTATGCCACTTGGCCGACAGGTCGAGGTCATTCCCCCCAGTCACGCCCTCATACTCGCCGGTCTTGTTGCGCGTAAAGCCGATCGCCGAGCTAATGACCGTCTCATCGGGCCCGAACGGCGATATGTTGCGGACGTTGACGACGCCGTAGTTGTTGTTTGGTCCATGCGCGATGATCGTGCCGCGCAGAACCTCGACACTTTCGACACGATCCATAGGCGCGAAGAAGTGCACAGAGGGATCGAGCCAGAGCGCAAGGTTGACCGCATGGCCATCCTCCATCACCAGCACCTTGCGCGAGCGCCGCGGCGGCGAGCCACGTAAGCCGATGCCGCCGTGCTGGGCACCCGCGTCATCGTTGACGACGATGACGCCCGGTATGCGCGTGAACACCTCGTTGATATTGCGCGGCTGTTGTTCCGCGAGTGCATCGGAGTTGACGATCGTGGCCGAGCCGGAGAACTGCTCAAGATTCTGCGGTACGATCGAGGTTGGGTTGACGGGAGAGGTCGCCGAGCGCAGCGCCCGCTGCTGGGCCCCGGCACTCGCCGGGGATCCGTAAGGCGAATTTTCCAGAACCGGCTCGGGGTCGGCCACAGGCTCCGCGGCCGGCTGAGCAGCGGGAGCTTTTTTGGCCGGTGCCTTCTTGGCAGCTTTCGGAGCCGCCTGAGGGGACTTCTTCTGAATGACTTCCACTTCAGGAAGCGCACCCTGGCCGGCAGGCTGTGCCGCCTGCTGCGCACGCGCTGTGGTAGCTGCCAGACAGGAAACGCCTGCCAAAAGTAGTACGCGTGTTGCCTTAAGCGTCCGTGTTTGCATCCCGTCCCACTCCCGATACCACCCCGATTGGTCCCTACCGGCAACACCTGAGGCCGGCGGGCCTCTTTTTCGACAAATTCAGAAATGTCGAAGTGTGGGAGCACGGACAATGGCATTATTTCCCGATCTTTCTCGGGAACATTGAATCTCCTAGGATGTTGCACGTCCGCATCTTTGACTCGCGATTTCTACGGTAGAACTTCCCCTTTTCGCGTAGCTGCACCTCCGTATTACTACGTTTGCTTCATCAGTATTTATACCGATGTATTTTCTCCGTGCGGTGCGGTGCCAAGATTACCCAAACCGGATTCAAACATTTGCACGCACGATTCGTCAGGCAACGACCCGCGCTCGATTGCCGAATTACGGCCTCGCCAGAGTCTCTCGCACACCGACAGGAGCCGACCTTCAGACGCTCACGCGCACGCGCGCGATCGGCCAAAACAAAACGGCCGGCTGTCGAACAGCCGGCCGCCTGATTGAAGCGTCGAGCCCAGAGCTGACGCCGCTATTCGATGAATGAAAGCCCTAGAACTTGAACTTCACGCCGCCGTAGGCCGCGAACGGCTGGGACGGAGAGATTGTACGAGGATCGGTGATGCCAGCATTACCGAGCTCCAAGTCAACCTCGTTGGCGGTCTCAAGATCGAGGTAGGTGCCGTAGAGACCGTACTTCTGATTGAAGAGGTTCTTGACGAGACCGTAGACCTGGATGTTTTCGGTAATGTCATAAGACGTGTGCAGATCCACGCGCGTGTAGCCTGCAAGCGTCTCGTTAAGCCCTTCTTCCGCCGACTCGGCATTTGGGTAGAACGGCTGGTTGCTTGCGGCGACGAGATCGGCACCGAACTTCCACTTGCCCGTCAGCCAATATTCGAAGCCGGCTTTGAAGCGATGGCGCGGAATGCCGGGCAAGCGATCACCCTGGTTGAGGAAGGCGCATTGCCCCTCGTCGTCAGGCTTGGAGCACTCATCAAGGGTGGCATCGACGAAGGCGTACGACGCGTAGACGTTCCACTTCTTGGTTTCGTAGGCCGCCTGCAGCTCGACGCCCTGGCGCAGCGTATCGCCACCGTTGACGAAAAAGATGCGGCCATCCTCCGAAACCGGAAGAATGTCATTCGACGCCAAAGTACGGAACAAGCCGGCGCCCCAGGTGTATTGTCCGCCGTAGTAATAGCCCTGGCCACGCAAGCCGATCTCGGCCGTGCGGCCAACCACTTGGTCAAGTGGCGGATCGTCGGTCAGGAAGCTTTCAATGAGACACGGGAACGACTCGTCGGAGCAGCCCAACTCTGCGGGTGTCGGCGCCCGGTTCGACTCAGAATAGCCGCCGTAAAGCGAAAGCCCCTTCAACAACTTGTAGTTGGCGCCGACCATCGGATTGAAGCGCTCGTAGCCGTTGGTGGCGTTTAGACCATCGAAGTCCCCGGTCCTATCGCGCATCTTGATAGTAGCGTTATTGTAGCGCCCACCTACCGTCACTGTTAGCTGGTCCGTCACGTCGAGGGCGTTCGAGAAGTAAAGCCCCCAGTAGGTATTCTCGGAAAAAAGGTTGCGCGGAGAAATCTCGTCAGGTCCGCCAATGAGAACGCCGGTTCCTTCTGCGACATACTTGCCCTCGATCGTCGCAAGCTCGCTCGACGTCCGGTACTTCGAACGACCCTTATCGTAGGACACACCCGCGATGAACAGGTTAGGGCGTCCGAACAGCGGCGTTTTTTCTCGCCCTTCTAATGCACCACCCCAACTCCAGCTATCGGTGCTCAGGCGATCAATCGTTCCGAGCGGATCGTCGGCATCAGCCGTGGTGAGCTGAACCCCATCTAGACCGACGACCGGCTCGGTGGGATCGCCCTCGAGGCAAAGCCCCGGTCCCACGTCAGAGCAAGGCCCGATTTCTGTCACGTTGCCGTCGATTACGCGGTTCTTGTAGTGCCGATAGTAAGCGGCGCTCGAAACCGTGAGTGTCTCCGTCGCCTTCACCGTCGCCGACAGCGTCGGCATGAACACTTCGAGATCGGTGGTCTGCGGTGTAGTGAACGTGTTGCTCCAGCTACGTTCCAAAAGGTCGACCGGCGCAGCCGCACTCGCGCCGAAATGGTTGTCGGCCGCCGTCAGGCTGAAATGAACCTCAGCCATGCTGCCCTTGAGACCAATGTCGCCGTAAAAGCGCTTGATCTCGCTTTCCGAAAAATCACGGAAGCCGTCTTCCTTGATGCCTTCGGCCGCGACGTACACGCCAGCGTTGCCGCTTGATCCACCAGCCTGGACGCCGATCTGACGACGCCCGAACGAGCCGCCCATGATGTCGACCTCGGCGCCTTGGTAGCTAAATCCATCCTTCATCAGGATGCTGATCGCGCCGCCCACGGCGTTCAATCCGAATGAGGGGTTATTCGCAACGACCGACATCGAACTGATGGCGTTGCTCGGCAGCACGTCCCACTGCACGGTATCGCCGAAGGCTTCGTTGATGCGCACACCGTTCTGATAAACGGCAAGACCCTGCGAGCGTCCGCTAACTGGCGAAGCGTCAAAACCGCGGAACGAAACTTCCGCGCGCATTGGATTGCCTGCCGCGTCGGAGATGATGATGCCTGGAACCTGCTGCTGCAGGGTCTGTTGAACGGAACTGGTACCCTCACGCTCGATTTCGGTATCCGTGACGTTCGTCACGGCGCTCGGCACGGTGATCGGAGGTGTTTGCGTGGGCGCATCCGGCGTTGGCGTCGACGGCGCGCTGGACAGCGGCGACACGGCTACGGCCTTCTTCTTGGCGCGAGCCGCCTTTTGAACTGGCGTCTCCTGGACAACGTCAACAGCAGGAAGCTCGGTATCGGCTGCCGCCGGCGCTGCGGCCCCACCTGTCTGCTGCGCGTTTGCAAATTGCGGCGCGACCACTAGCGCCCCGGCGCACAGCACGATCCGACCAAGTTTCATCGCCCCAAACCTCCCCAGTGCATTTTTACGCGTTCGTTGCCGACTGAGAGCCACCCACGTTGCCGATACCAAATTGATCAGCAGCTTCTCCCCTACGTGGACTATGAGCCGCGACGAGAAAGGGTCAACAATGTTGCATCTCGCTTTGGCCATATTTGACTTGATTCGCAGGCTGATGTGGCGGCCCTGCACCGGGAATTTTTCCCGATTTTTGCAAAACCCGGATTTTCAGGCAAAATCCTCAGCGGAACAGGGAATTATTCCCTATTGTATATGAGCAGTGAACACTCGGTATTTCACGCGGCGGTGTCATTCGAAACACCCGAGGGATGCACAATCGACTCACGTGAATTTTGCCCCATCTTTATCGGGAGCTTTTCGCACATTGACCCAGGCCTCCGACACGGGCCGAACAAGTTCAACCGCCAAGCGGAATGGGATGAGTGTCGCGGCCTGTGTTGATTCTGGTCAAAATTTGGAGATAGTGACCTGCGAATTCGGCACCAAACCCGCGGGAACTCGTTGAAAATGCCGAAAAGACATCGGGACCTTCCACCTGCCCCGAACTCTGGGCGACGCCGGGCTTGTGTCAGGTTATAATAGAGCACTGAGAGCAAGCAGTTCGTTGCACGCCGCAAGGCGGACGGCGGATCAAGCGAGCCAAAGTTTCCCAAGTCTTAGGAGGACTTCTTGAACCGGCCCAATCGCGCCAGAGGCACAGTCCTCGGTTTTGTAGCGCTCGCATTCCTGTCCATAAGCGCCGTACCCGCATCGGCGGAACCACCGAAACTTTCGGTCGAGCTGAACAAGCTGGAACCGCAAGGCGCCGGTTGCCGCGCTTACGTCGTCGTCCAGAACGACGAAGCGACCTCCTACCAGTCTTACAAGCTCGACATCGTGCTCTTTCAGCAGGACGGCGTGATCGGCCGGCGCTTCGCCATGGATCTGGCCCCGCTCAAGCCGCAAAAGCGCACCGTGAAACTTTTCGATCTCGACAACATCCCCTGCGACAAGATCGGAAGCTTCCTGATCAACGATATCGTCGAATGCAAAGCCGAGGCAGGCCCGATCGAGAATTGCCTCGCCGGAATGACCGTCAAGTCGCTCACCAGCGTCCAGTTGTCGAAGTAGGGTAAAGGGTATCGCCGTGGAGCAGATTACTGCCGCAGCCGGTCACGATTTTTCAATTTACGGCCTCATCCTGCAAGCCGACCCCGTCGTAAAGACGGTCATGGCGTTGCTTGTCATCGCTTCCGTCGCGTGCTGGGCGATCATTCTCGAAAAGTCGATCCGCCTCATGCGGCTTGGCCGCGACCTCAAGCGTCTCGAACAGACCGTCAGCGACGAGAACCTCGCCGAGGCTCCGCGCGGTCTCGTCCGTACGCTGCTCTCGGCCGCCCACAACGAGGCCGACGACGGTGCCAGCCGCAATGAAAGCCGCAGCGATCTGCGCGCCCGCCTCGAACGTGCCATGCGCTCAGCACTCAAGGGTGAGTTGCAGCGCCTCGAGGTTGGATTGCCGTTCCTGGCAACCGTCGGCTCCGCAGCTCCGTTCATCGGCCTGTTCGGAACCGTCTGGGGCATCATGAACAGCTTCACGTCCATCGCCCAGCAGAAGGATACCTCGCTCGCGGTCGTCGCCCCCGGCATCGCCGAAGCGCTGTTCGCGACGGCCCTCGGACTCGCCGCCGCCATCCCCGCCGTCATGGCCTACAACATGATCTCGGTGTCACTCGGACGCGGGGCCAATCGCGGCAGTAGCACCATCGCCGAACTTGCCAAGCGCCTCTCGCGTCCGCAGTCGGAAGGCTTCGGACGGGCCGCGACCGGCACGGACACTCTGCGCACTGCAGGAAAGTCTCTCTGATGGGAATGGCGGCCGGAAATACCGCGCCCCCGGGCGGCGACGACGATGACGTCAGCTACCGCCCGATGGCCGAAATAAACATCACACCGATGGTCGACGTGATGCTGGTGCTGTTGATCATTTTCATGGTCGCCGCACCGCTGATGGTCGCCGGTGTTCCGCTCGAGCTTCCCAACACGTCGGCGGCCCGCGTCAGCCAGTCGAAGAAGGCCATGGTTGTTTCGCTCGCCGGAGACGGCGGGCTTTACATTCGCGACGAGCAGGTCACCAACGACACGCTGGTGTCGAGGCTGCGGGACTTGCGCGCCGCCGAAGGCGACACCGTCGTCTACGTTCGCGCCGACAAGAAGAGCAACTACGGCGACGTGATGGATGTTCTCGGCCGGGTCGGCGAAAGCGGCTACGGACGCGTTTCGCTGCTCTCGCAGCCGAAACCCAAAGGCGCACAGTAAATCGGTACGGAGCCGCTTCGTTCGATGTCACTACGGGCTGTCACATGGCTGGTTTCTTTCGCGGTGCATGGCGCCGTCGCCGGCTTTTTCATGATCTCGCCTGGCGGCGCTGCGCTGGACGAAGGATCCGGTGAGGACACCTTCGTTGTCGAGCAGGGCATTTCGATCGAGGGGCTGGACAAATCCGGCGAGGCCGAGGTCAACGTCACGGCCGTCGAGGCCCCGCCCCCTGTTCTCCAGGCCGCACCTCCCGTCGAAGAGGTGAAGCCGATCGAGGAAGACGTCCAGCACGTCATCGGCTCCGAAACCGGCCCCGAGCAGGAAAAGGTCGTCCGCGAACCAGAGCCCGAAGAGCTCAAGGAGCCCCAGCCCGAAGAGAAGGTCGCGGCCGTCGAACAGCTCGAAGTCCCGATCGAAGAGCAGCGAGCTGCCGGCGCAAAGCAATCCGGCGGCAGCGCAACCGCCCTGTCCGCCTATCGCGGCCGGCTCTTCACCCACATCACGAAGAAGAAGTTGAACCCGCGCTCGCGCGAGGTGGGGACCGTCGTGGTGCGTTTCACGGTCGGCCCCCAGGGCGAACTGATCTCACGCGAGATCGCGACCAGCTCAGGTTCGAAGCTGCTGGATGACGCGGCCGTCGCTTCGATCGATCGCGCCGCGCCGTTCCCGGCCATGCCTTCGGAAGCAAACCACACCGGCCCGCTGGTCGTCTCGATCCCCTTCAAGTTCTCGGTGCGCTAACGGGCTCGGTCGCGGCTCGTGACGGCCACACGTCAGGGCAGCGGCCCGGTCAGGAACAGCGTCACGCGCAGCCCCCCATGCGAGACCGGCGGCCCCGGCGGCTTGAACGGTAAGCCGCACGCCTTGGCAAGGGAGGCTTCGCTCGTGATCAAACCGACCCGCCAGCCGGCAAACCGCTCGCGCAGCGTTTGTCCGAGCGAACGATAGAGCGATTGCAGACGCGCCTTCTCGCCGATGCGCGTGCCGTAGGGCGGGTTGACGATGACAAGCCCCGGAGGCCCGGCGGGCGCAACCAGCGCGCTGATCGCGTGCTGCCGGAACTCAGTCAGTTCGGCGACGCCCGCCCGCTCTGCATTGGCCCGGCTCATCTCGATCGCCCCGGCGTCGCGATCGCTCCCGAAGAAACGGGCAGAAGGCGTGGCGGGGCTAGCTGCCTCGCGCAGACGCTGCCAAGCTTCCGCATCGAAGTTGGCGAGCTGCTCGAATGCGAAATGCCGCGCACGGCCAGGCTTGAGACCAGCTGCGATTTCCGCGGCCTCGATGACGAACGTGCCCGATCCACACATCGGATCGACAACGGGCTCGCTCCCGTCATACCCGCATTGGCGCAGGAACAGCGACGCCATGGTTTCCCGCATTGGCGCCTTGTTGACGGCTTCCTTGTAGCCGCGCTTGTGCAGAAGCTCGCCCGACGTATCAACGCCGAGCGTGCAGAGATCGTCCTCGATACGCGCCCTGACGCAGACGTCCGCTTCCGGCGAAACCGCAGCGCCGAGTTCTTCGCGGATTGCAGTTTCAATCCGCTGCGCCGCAGCGCCCGAATGGTAGATTCGAGAATTCTTGCAGGTGACTTCCACGCGGAACGGCACGTCCTTGCGCAGGATATCGCCCCACGCAAAACGGCGCGCGCGCTTGTCGAGCTGCGCCAAGTGCAACACCCGGAACGCGCCGATGCTGGCAATCACGCGGTTGGCACCCCGCACGTCGAGGTTCGCGCGCCAGACGTCGGGCCAGCCGCCCCTGAACGTCACGCCGCCGCTGATCGTCTTCGCGCCCTTGAATCCGTTCGCCCGCGCCTCCGCACAAAGCGCGGATTCAAGGCCCGGGGATGTTGCCAGGAAGATCTCGAAATTACCGTCTGTCGTCATCCCGCCTGCATATCGGGAAGCGGCGGCTGGATCGACACCTTTTTCGGTGCGCCCGCTCGCCTCACCCCGCGAACGGCACCACCGTTTGCCTCTGCACGCCGAGCCCTTCGATGGTGAGCTCCATCACGTCACCCGCCTTGAGATACTGCGGCGGCTTCATCACCGAGCCGACGCCCGGCGGGGTGCCCGTCGTCACCACGTCACCCGGCTCCAGCACGCAGAACTGCGTGATGTAGGCGACGAGATACGGGATCGAGAAGATCATCGTCGCGGTCGAGCCCTGCTGCTTCACCTCGCCGTTCACCGTGAGAGACATCGCGAGGTTCGAGGGATCCGGAACTTCATCCGTGGTAACGAGCCACGGCCCGAGCGGTCCGAACGTCTCCGCGGCCTTGCCCTTGAACCACTGGCCGTTGCGCTTCATCTGGAAGCGGCGCTCCGACACGTCATTGCAGATCGCATAGCCCGCGACGTAGTCCATCGCGTCCTTTTCCTCTACATAGCGGGCCCGCTTGCCGATGACGAACGCCAGCTCGAGCTCCCAATCCATGCGGTCGGAATTCTTGGGGTAGATCACGTCGTCGAACGGCCCGGAAACCGTGTTGCCGAGCTTGTTGAAAATGATCGGCTCGGACGGGATCTCGAGGCCTGCCTCCTTGGCGTGGTCGGCATAGTTGAGGCCGATTGCGATGAAGCTCCACGGGCGCGCGACCGGCTGCCCGATCCGCACGCCTTCCGGCGCCAGCGGCAGCGAGGCGGGATCGATCGCTTTCAGCTTGGCGAGGCTCTCCGGCGAAAGCGTCGCACCGGTGATATCGGCGACATGCTGTGAGAGATCGCGGATCTTCCCGTCCTTGTCGACGAGACCGGGCTTCTCCGAGCCCTTGGAGCCGAACCGCACAAGCTTCATGGATAAAGTCTCCCTGATCTGAGACGAGCTGTCGTAGGATCGGCGAAAAGTTAACGCAGGCCGCCCGATGTTTGAAAAGTTCGAGTGCTTTACATCACACACTGTTCCCGTCGGCAACGGCATAGAGATCGCAGCCTGGAAAGGGGGCTCAGGCCCGCCGCTGCTTCTGCTGCACGGGTTTCCCGAGACGAGTGCCTGCTGGCGCAAGATCGCCCCGCAACTGGCTGAGCGCTATACCGTGATCGCCTCCGATCTGCGCGGCTACGGCCGTTCGAGCAAGCCGCCCGGCGGCGGCGATCATGCCGCCTACAGCAAACGCGCGATGGCGGCGGATCAGGTCGCCCTCATGAAGGCCCTCGGCTTCGATCGCTTCCGCCTGGTTGGCCACGATCGCGGTGGCCGCGTCGCCCACCGGCTAGCCCTTGATCATCCGAACGCAGTCGAGCGCGTGGCCCTACTCGACATCGCGCCCACCGCGACCATGTATGCCGCGACCGACCGCGTCTTTGCCGAGGCCTACTACCACTGGTTCTTCCTGATCCAGCCCGCGGATTTTCCCGAGCGCATGATCGCCAACGACACCCACCACTATCTGCGCCACACGTTCGCGTCGTGGTGCAAGACCGACGGCGCATTCGATGAAACGATCCTACGCCACTACGAGGAAGCTTGGTTCGATCCAGCCGCGATCCACGGCGCCTGCGAGGACTATCGCGCCGCCGCCACCATCGATCTCGTGCACGATGCGGAAAGCGATGCCGCAGGCCGCAAGCTCGCAATGCCGCTGCTGGCGCTATGGGGGGCACGCGGGATCGTCGCCCGGAAATTCGACGTGCTCGCCACCTGGCGCGAGAAATCCGCGGCCTCGGTCGAAGGCCACGCCATCGATTGCGGCCATTTCCTCCCCGAGGAAGCCCCCGAAGCCACGCTGAAAGCGCTTCTGAGCTTTCTGTAAGGCCCGCGCACCGCCTCATACACAGCGATTCTCGCCCAGCGCCTTCTCCCCACAGCCGACTCGGCCCAATTTCCGGTGACCGAGATCACCGCCGGGGACGCCCGCAATGTCATTGCTGTTTCGCATCGTCTATGCCGCCCACGCCAAGGGCACGCATCACAAGCTGGCGCTCGACGCGCTGCGCCAGTTGCAGAGCCCGGATGCCGAAGGCTGGCAACGGCTGTTCCTGAAACACGCCGACCTCTACATGGAGGGCTCGAAGGCACCCGACGACCAGTTCAAGGACTTCAAGAACCACGTTCTTCATGTCCGCGACGGTTATTGGGGTGGCGCGCTCGACAAGGCTGAGAAGTGGTACGGCGAGTTGACCGAAGCGCTCGCACGCCGGGACTGGGAACAGGCGGTCTGGAACGCCGGCGTGCTCTCCCACTATGTCACCGACCCGATCCAGCCTTTTCACACCGGCCAGTCGGACGCCGAGAGCAGCATCCATCGCGCCGCCGAATGGTCGATCTCGCGCAGCTATGACGCTCTCCGGGCGCAAGGCGTCGCCACCCATGGCCTGATCGCCGTAGCGGCGGACGCCAGCGACACCTGGCTGCGCGATCTCGTGTGCAGGGGCGCCGAGAAGGCCAACCCGCACTACGAATCCCTTATCGCGCACTACGATCTGAACGCCGGCGTCTCCGACCCGCCCGCCGGCCTCGATGCGCTGAGCCGCAAAATCCTGGCCGAGTTGATCGTCTACGCCGCAGGCACGTTCGCCACCATTCTGGATCGCGCCTTCGCGAAGGCCGCCGTGCCCCCACCGGACGTCGATCTCACGCTCGATACGGTGCTCGCCGCCGTGAAAATCCCAGCCAAGATGCTCTCGAAACGCCTCGCCGATGCCGAGGACCGCCGCATCGTCACCGCCATGTACGACGAACTCAACGCCACCGGCCGCGTCGAGGCGACCCTCCCCGAAGACGACCGCGTCGTCCGCAAGCTTTATGAGGCCGAAATCGAAGCTCCGCGCCGGGCGGCGCAAGCCGAGAAACGCGCCGCTGCTATTTCCGCCACCCCGAAAAAGGCGGCGAACCCCGTTTCGAAGCCAAAAATTGCCATCGCCAGCACAACGATGGACACGCCCGCACCTAGTCAAGCGGCGACATCGAAATTCCGCCTCACGACGAGCGACAACATCGAGCGCGCGCCGTCCATCGGCCCCAAGATGGCCGAACGCTTGGCGCCTCTCGGCATCAAGACCGTGGCGGACTTCCTCGCCGCATCGGCCTATTTGACCGCCGACGCGCTGCGCTCGCGCAACGTCAAGGCGGACACGATCCAGTTGTGGCAGGACCAGTGCCGGCTGATGCTCGAAATTCCCGAGCTTCGCGGCACCCACGCCGAGCTCCTGGCTCAGGCCGGCTATCGCACCAAGGACCGCCTGGCCGAGGCAGACGAAGCCAAACTGTGCGCCGACGTGCTTGCTTTCGCCGCAACCCCCGCCGGCCAGCGTCTGCTACGCGACGGCGCGGTACCCGACATCGAGCGGATCAAGCGTTGGCTGACGGCCGCCCGGACCGCCCTCGCCGCCTGACGGCGGGCGGAAACAGGTCCCCTTCGCCAGTCAAATCGCCCGACAACTCGGGTGCGGACGGCCTACCGCGCCCTTTCCCGATTGACAGCGGCCCTTGGCGTCGTATCGGTAGAAAACGAAATGACAGTGCGCCAGCTTGCGCCGATCGGCCGAAAGCCCGATAACCGGCGAAAGCGACGCGAAAACCCGAACTCACAAAAGGACCGCACCCGTGACCGACAGGACCGCAACCACCGGCAGCCTCACCACCTCCCAGACGGGATCGGCCATCTGGATTGCTCTCATCGCGGGACTGACGGTCGTCGGCAGCTTCGCCTATGCCTGCGCAGCGCCCCTGGCTGCCGTCGCAGCTCTCGCCGCCCTCAAGATGGGACGCGGCGAAGGTCTTGCCCTCGTCATCGTCTCGTGGCTGGCCAACCAGTTCGTCGGCTTCGTGCTGCTGAGCTACCCGCACACCGCCGACAGCTACGCCTGGGGCGCCGCCATCGGCGTTTCGGCCGTCCTCGGCTACCTCGCCGCTCGCGCCGCAACGCAGGCGAAGCTCTCCGAGCCGGTCGCCCTTGCTGCCGCCTTCGCTGTTGCGTTCGTCGTCTATCAGATCGGCCTTTACGCGGCCGGAGTCGCTTTCGGCTATGAAGGCGATGCGTTCTCGACCGCCATCGTGACCGAAGTGCTGACCATCAACCTCATCGCCTACGTCGGCTTCCTGCTGATCCACCGCGCCGCGGTTGCACTGTCTCTGGTGAAGACGGCTCAGCCATCCGCGCAAGCGGCAGCCTGAGCAGGGCACCCCGTTGCGGCGCTATCCCGCCGAACGCTTGATCTGCCTCACCGAGGAAACCGTCGAAACGCTCTACCTCCTCGGTGAGCAGCACCGCATTGTCGGCGTCTCGGGCTATGCGGTTCGCCCACCTGAAGTGCGCAAGGAAAAGCCGCGCATCTCGTCTTTCTTGTCGGCCGACATCGATCGCATCGCCGCGCTCGAGCCAGACCTGATCCTCGCCTTCTCCGATATCCAAGGCCCGATCGTCGCCGATCTCGCGAAGAAGGGCCTTCCGGTCTATCTCTTCAATCAGCGCAGCATCGCCGGCATCTTCGCGATGATCCGCACTGTCGGCGCCTTGATCGGCTGCACCGAGAAAGCCGAAGCGCTCGCCCGCAGGCTCGAAGCTCGCATTGGAGAGGTCGCCGAAGCCTCGAAAACGAGAGTTGTAAAGCCACGCGTCTATTTCGAGGAGTGGGACAGCCCGATGATTTCCGGCATCGGCTGGGTCTCGGAGCTGATCGAGATTGCCGGCGGCATCGATATCTTCGCAGACCTTGGCAACCGGGCCGAAGCCAAGGACCGGATCGTCACCTCGGAGCAGGTCATCGCCGGAGCCCCCGATGTCATTATTGCGTCCTGGTGCGGAAAGAAGGTCAAGACCGAGAGCTTCAAGACGCGTGACGGCTGGAGGGCCGTACCTGCCGTCGTATCCGGCCGGATCTTCGAGATAAAGTCTCCCCTCATCCTGCAGCCAGGCCCCGCGGCCTTGACCGATGGCCTCGACGCCATTCGCGCCGCCCTCGCCCGTTGATCCCACCCGCTTAACAAACCCCTAAAATCAGCGACCACGCCCCCATCCCATAAAATTCGAACGAATTGCCGGCCGCAATTTTAAAAGCGTGTCCGTAGTCTCCTCGCAGGGGATCAGGGGACGCGCGCGAACACATGGCCAAGGCAGTTTGGACCAGCGACCAGATCGTCGCTCAGCTCGATTCCGGCGCCCACTGGTCAGGCGGCAACCTCTCCTACAGCTTTCCGACCAACGCCAACTGGGTTGCTTACGGCGAAAAGGCCGGATTTTCTGCCTTAAACTCCGCCCAGCAAGCCGCTGCCACGTCGGCGATAGGCATGTGGGACAGCCTCATCGCTCCGAAATTCACGCTGACGGCGTCTGATGCGGCCGACATAAAGTTCGCGAACACGACCACCAGCATCAGCTACGCCCACGCCTACTTTCCCGGACAATCACCCACCGCAGGAAGCGTGTGGCTGAACCCGAACTACGGCGCCAACTCCGGCACCAACAACCTCGTCGATCCCCAAGTCGGACAGTGGGGCTACCAAGCCTATGTTCATGAAATTGGCCACGCCCTCGGGCTCGAGCATCCCGGAAATTACAACGGCGGCTCACCGACCTACCAGAAACACGCGCTCTTCCAGCAGGATTCGCAGCAATACACGGTGATGTCGTACTTCACCGCCGACAAGACCGGCGCGGACTGGATCGCCAGCGACGGCAAGCGGTACTACGCCCAGACGCCGATGCTCTATGACATCCTGACGATCCAGAGCATCTACGGAGAGGATACCGAAACTCGCGACGGCAACACCACCTACGGCTACAATTCGACGGCGGGCGATGCGGTCTTTGACTTCACCCAGAACCTGCACCCGGTGATCTGCATCTACGACAGCTACGGGATCGACACGCTCGACCTGTCCGGCTCCAGCTACGCCTGTGTCATCAATCTCAATCCGGGCTCGTTCTCGAACTCGGACATGATGACCTCGAACATCTCGATCGCGTTCGGCACCTGGATCGAGGATGCCATCGGCACAGCGCAGAACGACATCCTGCGCGGGAACGCGATCGACAACGTGCTGTCGGGCCTCAACGGCAATGACATTCTGATCGGCGGCGGCGGAAGCGATACGCTCTACGGTGGCGAGGGCAACGACACGCTCGATGGCGGTACTGGCGCCGACACGCTTCTCGGCGGCGCCGGCAACGACCTCTACACCGTCGACGACGCGGGAGACGTGATCATCGAAGGTGCCAACGGCGGGTCGGACACCGTGCAGACGGCGCTCGCCACCTATACGCTCGCGAACAACGTCGAGAACCTGACCTACATAGGCACAGGGTCGTTCATCGGCTACGGCAGCGCGCAGGACAACGTCCTCAAAGGTGGCGCGTCTCACGATCAGCTTGTCGGCGGAAATGGCAATGACTCGCTGCTCGGCGGCAACGGTAACGATCTGCTCGATGGCGGATCGGGCGCCGATATCCTGCAGGGCGGCCTCGGCAACGACACTTACGTCATCGACAATGCCTCCGACACCATTCTGGAGTCCGCAAAGGCTGGAACCGATACGGTTCAAACTACCCTCGCCACCTTCACGCTCGCAAACAACATCGAAAACCTCGCCTACATCGGGACCGGATCTTTCGACGGCATCGGCAATGCCCTGGTCAACACACTGAGCGGCGGCGATCAGAACGACACGCTGAAGGGATTGGCCGGCAACGACATCCTTTACGGTGCAGGCGGCGGCGACGTGCTCGACGGCGGCGCCGGAACCGACAAAATGTTCGGCGGAGCCGGAGACGACACCTATGTCGTCGACAACGCGCGCGACATCGTAACTGAGGGCGTCAACGCCGGCTCCGACACGATCCTGACGACGCTTCGCTCGTACACGCTCGGCGCCGAAGTCGAGAACCTGACGTTCATCGGCACCGGGGCCATCAAAGCCAACGGCAACGCCCTCGATAACGTCATCACGGGCGGCGCCGGCAACGACACTTTGTCGGGCTACGGCGGCAACGATCACCTGATCGGCGGAGACGGAAAAGACATCCTCATTGGCGGGGCGGGCGCCGATACGCTGACCGGCGGTGCCAGCGCCGATGTGTTCCGTTTCAGCGCCCTCAATGACAGCAACACCTTGTCCTACGACACGATCACCGACTTCAACGCAGCCGAGCTGGACAAGATCGATCTCTCCCAGCTCGACGCCAATGCCGGATCTCGGGGAAATCAGGCCTTCTCGTTCATCGGCGCGGCGAGCTTCACCGGCGTCGCTGGTCAGCTCAGCTTCTCGAACGGGTTTCTGAGTGGCGACGTCAACGGCGACGCGGCATCGGATTTTGGCGTCTGGATCCTCAACGTCACCAGCCTGACCGCGGCCCAATTCTGGCTGTGAGCCGGACCCATCAAGCGCGACTAGCGAAGACTGAACGACGCCCCTCGCCGTGCCCTCGCAACGCCGCGCATGAGAATATCTCAAGCGATATCTGAGTGTTGACGGAAAGCCGCGCCCATGCGGAGTGCCGTCCATGCGGAGCATGGCCACGCCATGACGGCGCGTGAGCGACGAAATGGCGGGCTTGGAGAGACTAAGCTCGAACTCTGGTCACAGCCCGAAGGGCTCGGGAGCAAGGCGACCCGCGGCAAGTGCGGCGCCCATGCGGAGCGCCTACGGGCGCGTGAGCAAATAATGGCGGAGAGGGAGGGATTCGAACCCCCGGTACGGTTGCCCGTACTCCGCATTTCGAGTGCGGCGCGATCGACCACTCTGCCACCTCTCCGGCCTTGTCTCGCTTCGCGCCGGATGACCGTGGTCAAATCATCGGGTATGTGCGAACCGAGCGCAGCTGAATAGCCGGTGATGGCCCCGGGCGCAAGTGCGCTGAGTGCGTCCCGCCAAACAGAGCGCACGCCTTCCCGCCATACCCACGCGATTGCCCCCTGTAAAACACCCGGCCGTTGAATACACTCATGAAAAAATTTCCCGTACCTCGGGATTCCCGACGGGCTTTGCAGCCAAATTCGATCAGAATAAGCATCCGGGCAGGATGGGCCGGCGGGGACCTGCCAGCCGCTCCACCCCCACCAAAGCGCGGAACGCCCCGAACGGCATTTGCGTTGAATTCGAACCATTGCCCGCAGGGCCTGCATCACCGTTAAGGCAGGCGAGACGGGCCGAGAGGAAAGTCATGTCGAAGCCGCTGATCGTAACCGTGCCGCACAGCCTCGGCAAAGAGGAAGCCACCAACCGGCTCAAGAACGGGCTCGCCCGCGCCACGTCCACCCTTCCCATGCTCAGCTTCGAAGAGGAGGTCTGGACCGGTGACAGGATGACTTTCAAGCTCCGCGCCATGGGGCAGGAGGCGTTTGGAAATGTGGATGTCGCCGACCAGGACGTACGCATCGAAATCACTCTGCCATGGCTGCTCCAGCGGTTCGCCGAAATGATCCAGGGCGCGATCCAGTCGAAGGGACAGGTCCTTCTCGAAAAGAAATAGCGGCAACACGGAGCGCGCGAGCCGCAAAGATTCCGAGACCCAACGATGGGAGTTCACATGCTCATGCGCCGCCGTATCGCGACTGTATCCGCTGTCCTGCTCTGCAGTCTGTATGCATGGACCCCGCACGTCGCCGCCCAGGCCGGCCTTGATCAAGCGTGCGGAGGACAGACAGGCCCGTCGTGCGATCACGGATTTCTTTGCGAAGCGCCCGCCGGACAATGCGGAGAGGACAAGCCCGAAGGCTCCTGCATCGTACGGACGGAAATGTGCACGAAGATCTACAAGCCTGTTTGCGGCTGCGACGGCAAAACCTACGGCAACGATTGTGAACGCATCGCCGCGGCCGCCCGCAAGGATCACGACGGCGAGTGCAAACCTTGATCGAAGCTAGAGCCCTGATCCGACGCCGCGCTACCGCAAATGAGAAGGACGCACGAGGCGCGTCTTGACATCGGCTTCGTCGATCTCCGCGACCACGAACGGTGGATTTGCCCGCAGCAGCTCCGCTGGCGGCGCGGCGAGGACCGCGGAAGCCGTTCCGAGCCACGCATCCGAGAACGCCACGATGCCTCTGATCACCGCGACTTTCTTGGCGATGGCCCGAAACGCCGAGTCGCGATCGACCTCATCCCAATGCAAGTGCAGCTCTGCGATCGTCTCGTAGAGTTCCTTGAATTTGACGCTGCGCCCTTTGGACTCCATGCCCTCGGCCAGAACAAGAAACTGACCCAGCTCGATCACGAGCTCCTCCGACGGTCGCGCCCCGTCGGGATCGGAAAAATGCGTGTCGAGATAGGCAAGCGTCTTGCCAAGCACGCGCGCGCGGGCAGCCATCGTCTTCTCGTCGGTATCCCGATCGAACCCCAGCAAAGAAGCCCATTCCTTCGGAGATCCAATCATTGCGGCTTCCTCTGTCGTGAAAATCCCCGCCGGGGGTCGCTCATACCAATCACCACCGCGCACCGGAGGCGCGGACCTTATCCCCCGTGGTACGCAAGAACAAATCCAAATCAAGGCAGCCGAAGGGCGTTCTGCAACGGCGGTGGATATCGCAGGACGGCTGGCCTGCAGCCCCCACTCTCACGCGTCCCGGAATCGCGCCGTCTGACGTACGACCGTCCCGAACACGCGATGCACGAGCGAAAGCTTGAACAGAAACCTGCCGTCTCCCTCGTCCTCGTGCACGATCTCCATGGCGCCCGGCGCCAGCACATCCGGTATCGACACGCGCACGCGCCCCAAATCCAAGAAGTAGCCAGCCGAGCGGAACACCAGTGTGCCTCTCTCTTCCGAGACGGAAAGCGTCATGCCGATACCGCGCCCGACATACTCCTCAAGCCCGGTGCGCCCGGCAAAGCGCTTGGCCGAGTGAATCACCTGAGGAAACTTGCCGGCCCGCGCATAGGTCCGTGTCCAGCTTTGCCCGCCGAGCCCCGCGTTCTCCATCACCACAACGCTGGCGCCACCCGTCATGCCGTCATCGAGCGGCAACGGCGCGCCGATGGCACGAGCCAGGAACGAGAGCAGCTTGCCGACGCGAGAAAGCCGGGTCTCCAAAACCTCCCCCGCGTAAACCGTGACATCGCCCGGCGCGAGCCGTTTGGAAAAGCGGCGCTGCACGGCCAGCGGCAACCGGCCCCAACCTTCTTCGCCCACAAGCGCCCGAAAGCGAACGTCGACCACACCATCCTCGGCCGAAAGGATCGCACCATCTGGACGAATCCCCAGCTGAACAGAAGTATCGGCTAAGAGCGGGACCATCGAAAACTCCTCGACGCGGCGTTCTGAACTTTCTACGCGGCGCGGTCACGGGTCGGCGGTCGGCCCCCGTTTCGATTTCCGCCCCGTAGTGAGCCCCGCGAACCGCGCGATCGCGCCACCCATCTTGATCAGCCTCTGGAGCACTGGGGTGGGAAGTTGCAGAACCTCATCGAAGCTCCGCGCCACACCCTCCGTGAAATCCAGCATCGAATGGAACCGCTTGCGCACCTCGGCGGAAACGCGCGCATCTCCCTCGGCGGACGCCACGCACTGGCGCAGCGCGGCAATAGCCGGGTCGATCTCTCGCGTCTTGCGATTGGCCGCGATCCGCCGGACCATCTCGAACACATCCGCCTCGGCCTCGTAGAAGTCCCGCCTGTCGCCGAGCGCCGAGACGCGCCGGATCAGCGACCACGACATCAGCTCACGCAGCGACGTCGACACGTTCGACCGCGCGAGGCGAAGCCGCTCCGCGATGTCCTCGGCCGAAAGCGGCCGGTCGGACACATAGAGGAGCGCATGGATTTGCGAGACCGAGCGATTGACGCCCCACACCTCGCCCATCTCACCCCAAGCCACCACGAACCGCTCGATCGCGGGAGGTAACGGTTCTTGTTTTACTGTTGTTTCTGTCATGACAGAAATAAAAGAACAGAACCGGGCCCGCGTCAAGTGCATTCACCGAGAGACCCCCGCCGCCGACAGCAAGGCACAACCCGCACGAGCAGGCGCGTCGACGAACCTCTTTGTGAAAACCGCAATACGTCCACCCCGGCTCCCCGCAACAAAATCCGCACCGAGGGGACGCAGCCAGTGGCTCGCAGCCGGGTTTCGTGATTCAATGCTTTGCGCGAGGCAAGCCGCGTTGCGCCGATGCGATTGACCACAGATTGATCACGTCGCGCTCAGCCACCGGGCACATGACCATCGGATAGGCAGGACCTCTTGGAGAAAAGCACGGCAATGCTTGGTTTTTCTCGTGTCCGCTGATTGGCCCGTCTCTTGCCATAAGTGAAGCATGGAGCAAATCAGGGCCGCCGAATTGAAGCCAGCGTTTGACGAAATGAACGGCTTCGGACAGGGCGTCCGCGAGCCTTACTCAGCAGTTTCAGGATGGCTCGACTCGGTCCGGGTCGAGGATCTTCGAAAAAAGAGCGCCGAAGCCGAACTCCTGTTCCGGAGAACCGGCATCACCTTCAACGTCTACGGAGACGCGGAGGCCTCCGAGCGGTTGATCCCGTTCGACATCGTGCCCCGCATCATCGCCGCCTCCGAATGGCGGCGCCTTTCCGCCGGCATCGAGCAGCGCGTGAAGGCTTTGAACGCCTTCATGTACGACATCTACCACCGGCAGGAGATCATCAAAGCCGGGCGCATCCCGGCAGAGCTGGTCATCCAGAACAGCGCTTTCGTGCCCGAGATGATCGGCGTCGAGCCGGAACTCGGGATCTACTCCCACATCATCGGCATCGACATCGTGCGAACCGCCGAGAACGAGTTCTACGTCCTCGAGGACAACACGCGCACGCCGTCCGGCGTCTCCTACATGCTGGAGAACCGCGAAACGATGATGCACATGTTCCCGCACCTGTTCGCGGAGAACCGTGTCGCCCCGGTCGAAACCTATCCCGACAATCTCTTGAAAACGCTGGAAAGCGTCGCGCCTCACAAGCTCGACGGCGATCCGGTTATCGCCGTATTGACGCCGGGAATTTACAACAGCGCCTACTACGAGCACGCGTTCCTCGCAGACCAGATGGGCGTCGAGCTGGTCGAGGGATCGGATCTCGTCGTCATGGACGGCTACCTGAACATGAAGACGACGCAGGGGCTCTGCCGTGTCGATGTCCTTTATCGCCGGGTCGATGACGCTTTCCTCGATCCGCTGACCTTCGAACCGAGTTCCGTTCTCGGCGTGCCCGGCCTGTTCGACGTCTATCGCGCCGGCAATGTCACCATCGTCAACGCCCCAGGCGCCGGCATCGCCGACGACAAGGCGATCTACACTTACATCCCGGAGATCATCGAGTTCTACATGGGTCGCCCGCCGATCTTGAAGAACGTGCCCACCTACAATTGCCGCAAGCCCGACGCCTTGAAGTACGTGCTCGAGAACATGGCCGAGCTGGTCGTCAAGGAAGTCCACGGCTCCGGCGGCTACGGCATGTTGGTAGGCCCCACCTCGACGAAAGAGCAGGTCGAGACATTCCGGGCGCTCGTCAGGGCCAAGCCCGAAAACTACATCGCGCAGCCGACGCTGGCCCTCTCGACATGCCCGACGCTCGTCGACGAAGGCATCGCGCCGCGCCATCTCGATTTGCGGCCGTTCGTGCTGATCGGCGACGAGGTTCGCCTCGTCCCCGGCGGCTTGACCCGCGTTGCGCTCAAAAAAGGATCTCTCGTCGTCAATTCGAGCCAGGGAGGCGGAACCAAAGATACCTGGGTGCTCCAGGACTAGAGGCACTTTCGACCAACACGCACGGCCGACAAAAGATCAAAAGTCCGAGAACAAAACAGGTCGCACGAAACACATGCTAGGGCGCACGGCAAACGATCTCTACTGGCTATCGCGCTACATCGAGCGAGCCGAGAACATGGCCCGCCTGATCGAAGCGGGTTATCGCATCGCGCTCCTGCCGAGAGCCGGAGACGATCGCAATCAGGAATGGGCGTCCACCTTGGAAAGCGCCGGCTGCGCGCAACAGTACAAGGCCAAGCACGGCGATCTCGATACCCGCAACGTCGTTGATTTCCTGCTGTTCGACGCAAGCAACCCTTCGAGCATCCATGCCTGCCTCGCAACCGCGCGCCGCAATGCGCGCGCCCAGCGCACCGCGTTGACGCGCGAAATGTGGGAAAGCCTCAACGGCTCTTGGCTTGAATTTCAGACCATTCGCCCGGACATGCTCCGAACCGACGCCCTCCCCCGCATCCTCGACTGGATCAAGGAGCGTTCGGCCGGATATCGCGGCGCGCTTCTCAACACCATCCTGCGCAACGACACCTTCTTCTTCAGCCAGCTTGGCACCTTCCTCGAACGCGCCGACAACACCGCGCGCATTCTCGACGTGAAGTATTACGTGCTGCTTCCGTCAACGAGCATGATCGGAAGCGGCGTCGACAACGCCCAGTGGGAGGCCATTCTGCGCTCGGTATCCGCCCACCGCAGTTATCGCTGGGTCTACAAGGACAGCTATCGCTCCTGGCGGATCGCGGACTACCTGATCCTCAACCGCGCCATGCCGCGCTCGCTGCGCGCCTGCTACACCGAGATCGACAACACGCTGGACGATCTTTCCGGTCTCTACGGCGAGCAGGCGCCCTGCGCCGAGACCGCACGATCGACCCTCGCCCTGCTCGAAAAGGGAGACATCGACACAATTTTCCAGTCGGGCCTACACGAATTCCTGCTCGAGTTCATCGCACGCAACAACCGGGTCGCGCACGAGATCTCAGAGGCTTACCACTTCAATTCGTGAGGGGCGGATGCTGATCGAAATTCGCCATATAACGACCTACAGCTACGATACGCCCGCGCGCTATTCGATTCAAAGCCTGCGCCTGACGCCGCCATCCTTCGAAGGACAAACCGTCTTGGGCTGGGCGATCTCAGCGCCGGGCTTCGACAAGCACATCGAATATCGCGACGGCTTCGGCAACATCGTCCACCTCGCCTCGTTCGGAGCGCTGCATGACGGCATCACGATCGAGGCATCGGGGATAGTCGACACCGAGGACACCTGCGGCATCATCCGCGGCTTGAGCGAGATGGCACCCCGCCGGGTCTTTCTCCGCGAAACTCCGAAGACCGCCCCCGACAAGGCCATCCGCGAGCTTGCCCGCAGCGTCAGCAACGGCAAGATCCCAACCGATAGCCTCGATTGTCTGCACGCCCTGATGCGCACCGTGCGCGACGCGATTGATTACGAGATCGGCGCAACCCACGAGCACACCAGCGCCGCCGAGGCACTGGCCGAGGGAAAAGGCGTCTGCCAGGACCACGCCCACGTCTTTATTTCGGCCGCCCGTGTGATCGGCATCCCGGCGCGCTACGTCAACGGCTACTTCCTGTCCGGCACCCTCGCCCCGTCGGAAGCCCACCATGCCTGGGCGGAAGCCTGGGTTGACGGCCTCGGCTGGGTCGGCTTCGATCCTGCCAACGGCATGTGCCCGACCGAGCGCTACGTGCGTCTTGCCTGCGGTTTCGATGCCGGTTCGGCCTCCCCCATTCGGGGCACCCAGCGCGGCGGCGAGAACGAAGCCCTTGACGTAAAGGTCGAAGTTGAGCAGCAAGGCGCTCAACAACAGCAATGAGTGCCGCGAAGGGTAAACATCGGCCCTCCGACAAAAAGACCGCCCAAATAGAACAATCGGGGTACCGAAGCTCCTAAGGGCCGAAGCGCCCTGCGGCCCCAAAAGAAGGAATGCTCGCGATGACCTATTGCGTCGCGCTGAGACTGGACGGCGGCCTCGTATTTGCCGCCGACACCCGCACCAACGCCGGTGTCGACAATATCGCCCAGTACCGCAAGCTCCACTTCTGGCGCCAGCCCGGAGACAGAGTCATTGTGCTGCTGTCGGCGGGCAATCTGGCTGTCACCCAGTCGGTCGTGAGCAACCTGAACGAGCAGCTTGCCACGCCCGACTACACCGGAACGACGTTGTTCAACGTCCCATCCATGTACCGCGCCGCACGTCTCGTCGGCGACGCCGTACGCGATGTGCGCCGACAGGATGGCCCCGCCCTTGAGATGAGCAAGGCAGGCTTTGCGGCCTCCTTCATTCTCGGCGGACAGATCGGCGCGGAGCGCCCGCGTCTCTATCAGATCTATGCCGAAGGTAATTTCATCGAGGCAACCGACGATACACCCTTCCTTCAGATCGGCGAGCACAAGTATGGCAAGCCGATCCTCGACCGCGTTGCGCGTCCTGAGATGCGGCTCGGAGAGGCCGCCAAGCTCGTGCTGCTCTCGTTCGATTCGACGTTGCGCTCGAACCTGTCGGTCGGAATGCCGATCGACATCCTGATCTACGATCGCGATAGCCTCGACGTCCGGCGCGAAAAGCGCATCTATCAGGACGACGAGTATTTCAAGAAGCTGTCCGCGTCGTGGTCCGATGCGCTCCGCGGGGCGTTCGCCAACATCGAAGAGTTCAAGATCTAGAGTTTGGGCACCAGCCGGGTGTAGCTCCTTCGCGCCGCAACGAACGAGCGCCAATGGATAAGCGCAGCGTCGAGCGACACGAATAGGCGTCCCATAAGGACCGACGACGCTACCAATCCGCCCGCGCTCATCGCGCCTTCGATGAAGAGCAGCGCGCCGACCGCGAGCCCACCCGACTGAAACATTAAGCGCAGGCCCTTTCCCAGCGCTGCGAACTGCATCGCCCGATGAGCGCCGCGCGATCTCAAAGCGTAGTAGGATCGAGACGCGGCGCTCCACCGAGCCGAGACCCGGACCCCATGCACGCCGCCACGTGACGCTTTCGCGGCCTCTGCATCACGCGCCACCGCAAAACGCAGATAGTGTTTTCGGCAGATCCTTCGCGCCGTCCTCCGCGATTGGCGCTCCGCGGCGATGCCAAGCCCCGCGACGACGAGAAACCCCGCGCCCGCAAAACTTCCGAGCACCGGGCTCAGCCAAAAAACCGCGCCAAGGAAAATGGGCGTCCAGAGAACATCGAGAAACGCAGCAGGACCGCCGCCAATCAGAAAGCGCTCCACCCGATCCACATCGCGAACCGCTGCCAGACCTCGGCGCGGCGCGCCTGTGCAGATGACGCCCAGCGCACACCTGTCCAGCATCTGCGCGAAGCAAGCGCCTGCATGGAACAGCGCGAGCGACCGCAACCAGTCCAGCAGCGCAAACAAGACGTGAAGCACAAGCACCGCGCCGGTCAGGAGAGCAAGCGCCGCAGGGCTCCGCGTCGGCAACACGTGATCGTAGATGCCAATCACGTAGAGGGAGACAGAGAGCTGAAGCCCGTTGAGCATCCCCGACAGCCCCAGCATCGGCCAGAACAAGGAGGTCCAAACGCCAAGCCCATCGCTCTCACCCCGCACCACGGTGGCCCGCCCGCCCGCATATCTGTTGGGATCCCAACCGCCCACGCCACCTGGGAGCCCAATCTGCCCGACACTCTCCATCGCAATACATCCTTTAATTGCATAACTATAAAATATGCACGCTAAAGGATATAACAGCGCATTTGCTAAGAAATGTTCATCAAGTGGAGGCTATGGAGGGGGAAGACTAAAGTTCAACCTTGCGCGAAAGACCGGCTACCCCTCGAATGGCGATAGGCACACGCGCGGCGGTTCTTCAGGACTCACGCAACGACCGAGCGGTGCCATGGGAGGAATGGAACGAATGACTGACCCCATTGATTTAGGGGCCTTTCTTGATCGCTGGGCACAGGCAGATCCAGCCCGAGCCGATGTTGCCGTTACAGTCGTTCGTCTGTCGGAAGCGTGCTGCCGCATCGGGAGCCTGGTAAACCTTGGTTCCCTCGCCGGCGCGCTTGGCTCTGAAACCGGCCGCCAGAGCGGCGTCGACGCCCAGAAAGAGATCGACGTCCGCGCCAACGATCTGATCATCGCCGCCCTCAAGGAGGCTCCGGTCGCGTCACTCGGGTCCGAAGAACTCGAGTGGGCCTTGCCGATCAATCCGGGTGCGCCCCTCGCCGTGGCCGTCGATCCGATCGATGGCTCGTCCAACATCGACTGTAACGTTTCGATCGGCACCATCTTCACGGTGCTCCCCGCCCGCGCCAACGGCGTCGATACGTCGAGCTTCCTCCAAAAAGGCAGCTCCCAACTTGCAGCCGGCTTCGTGCTTTACGGGCCCTACACGACACTCGTTCTGACCGTCGGCAACGGCACGCACATTTTCACGCTGCAACGGACAGCCGGGCAATTCGTCCTCACCGCGCCCAACATCGAGATCCCCACCTCCACGCGCGAGTATGCCATTAACGCCTCGAACTATCGCTATTGGGACGAAGCCATCCGCACCTACATCGACGACTGCCTGCGCGGCCGCGAGGGCCCGCGCGGCAAGAACTTCAACATGCGATGGACCGCATCTCCCGTAGCCGACATCTATCGCATCCTCACTCGCGGCGGCATTTTCCTTTATCCGGGAGATCTCCGCGACAACTACACGATGGGCCGCCTGCGCCTCGTCTACGAGGCCAATCCGCTCGCCTGGATCATCGAGCAGGCTGGCGGCGCTGCTACCTCCGGATTCGAGCGTATTCTCGACCACGAGCCCACCGCTCTTCACCAACGCACGCCTTTCATTGGCGGATCGAAGACCGAGGTAGAGTATCTTGCGCGTCTCCACCACGATCCGCATGGCTTGGGCGAGCGTTCGCCTCTGTTCGGGCGCCGTGGCCTCTTCAGAACCTGACCCGAAAGCGCCCGCCCTCGACAAAACAAACAGAACGCGAACCAGGCCCAATTAATTAAATGTCCGCCAAGCACCCAATCATCTCCGTTACTGGCTCCTCCGGCGCAGGAACGACGAGCGTTCGCCGCACGTTCGAGCAGATTTTCCGGCGCGAGAAGATCACCGCCGTCTTCATCGAAGGCGACGCCTTCCATCGTTACAATCGCGCCGAGATGATTGCCGCGTCCGAAGCCGCAACGGCCGAGGGCGACCACAGGCTGAGCCACTTCGGCGAGGAAGCAAACCTTCTTCCCGAACTCGAACAGCTTTTCAAAACCTACGGCGAGATCGGCACCGGCCGCGCCCGCCACTACGTCCACGATCAGGCGGAAGCCGACATCTACAATGTTGCCCCCGGCACGTTTACGCCCTGGGAGGAAATTCCGTACGGCACCGACTTGATGATCTACGAAGGCCTGCACGGCGCGGCCATCACCAACAAGGTCAACATCGCCCGCCACGCGGACCTGCGCATCGGCGTCGTGCCGGTCATCAACCTCGAATGGATCCAGAAGATTCATCGCGACAAGGACGAGCGCGGCTATTCACCGGAAGCGATCACCGACGTCATCCTCAGCCGTATGCCGGACTACGTGAAGTACATCTGCCCGCAGTTCACCGAGACCGATATCAACTTCCAGCGCATCCCGACCGTCGACACGTCCAATCCATTCGTTGCCCGCTGGATTCCGACGCCGGAAGAATCGATGGTCGTCATCCGCTTCAAGAACCCGCGCGGCATCGACTTTTCCTACCTGCTGTCGATGATCAAGAACAGCTTCATGTCGCGTGCCAACTCGATCGTGATCCCCGGCGGAAACTTGGATCTTGCTATGCAGCTCATCCTGACGCCCATGATCCTTCAGCTCATCGAGCGCAAGCGCCGAACATTCTTCTGATCGCGCCCTAACCCCCGCGCCGGGCCGCCTCGACCGCATCCGCAAGATCGTCGTAAACACGCCGTAGAAATCCGGCTTTCGGAGCATCTCCGCAACGCCTCGGGATGACGACATCGGCGTAATGGCGCGGATTGAGGTTGGGCCAGTTGTCCTGCTGCTGCTTGATTTGCTCGACGGCCGCGTTGACCTCGCCGAGCTGCACGAGAATGGCGGCGAGCCGGTAAAACGTATTGGGGTTGCGGAAAATCTGATCCGAGCGTCGGGCTACGTCGGCTGCTCGGACGAAATCGCCGTTGTTCAGATGCAGGAGACTAATCCAGGTCAGCGTGACCCAGCGCACGGGATTGTCGGCCGACATAGCCGCATCGAAAGCAACAAGTTCGTCGATGACCCCCTGTGGCACTTCCGAACAACTGTACGGAATGGCCTTGACGAGAAAACGCGCAAGCACGTGATGAGGATCGAGTTCGAGCGTCCGTTGCGTCGCTTGGAGCGACTCCTTGATGCGTCCTCCATGCCAATGATGAATAGAGATATTGAACATCACGTCGGCGTCAGCGGGTGCCCTCTCCAGCGCGCGGCGCGCATGAACGGCCGCCATGGTACGAGCCTCCTCCGTATCCGACGGCGGATCGACATTCGCCAGGTAGGAAAGCTTGTCGGCGAGAACCGAATTGGCTGCCCCAAGATCGGGATCGAGCTCCAGAGCCCGCGTCGCAAGCGCCACGCGCTCTTTTTCCCACGCGAGGCTGTTTCGCGCCTCGCCCGGCACCCAGATCGATTGCATATAGAGTTGCCAGGCCGTCGCCGATTTGTCGGTCTGAGCCTGCATCGCGCGCTTCGCGGCGTTAAAAAGTTGCGGGCGAACCTCGGCCGCAATCATCGCGACGAGTTCGCCTTGAATGATCAGATCGTCCCCCGCGGGCCGGTCGAATTCCTGCGCCCAGAGATGCGCGCCCGTCAGTGCGTCGATCAGCTGAACGTTCACCCTCATTCGCTCGCCGTCGTGCTGTAAGCCGCCCTCGAGAATGTATCTAACCCCGAGTTCCCGCCCAACCTGGCGAAGATCGGTGGCTACGCGGTACTGGAACGCCGACGTACGGGACGCGATCGATACTGATTTGACCCGCGCGAATGCGGTTGTGAGCGCATCTGTCAAACCATCCGCGAAACGGGCTTTCGTCACGTCCTTGGACATGTCCGTAAAGGGCAGAACCGCAAACGTAATGGCATCCGTGTTGGCAGTGTGATCGGCGGACACTTTGCTTGGCGAGCGGCGCTCGGTGGCATCCTTGTTGCCGAAAAAAACAGACATCAAGGCAAGGAGGAGGAGCGCGGAGACGCCGATCAGAGCGGCAAGCGGCAAATGTCCAGCTCTCTTCCACGGAGCCCAACGATTTGTCTCGGATTGGGTAGAACCGTCGGATGCAGAAGACGCTGCAGCCGTCGCGGATTCCGCCCCTGAGGTCAGGAATTCGACGGCATAGCCACCCTTAGGGATCTCGATCCTGATGGAATCGGCTCCACCCCGCGCGTGGTAGTAGGCCTCGAGCAGTTTGCGCAGGCGGCCGGCCTGTACCCGCACGATCGGATCCGTTCCCGGATCGAACGCCTCGCCGCGCTCGAACACATCGACCCCGATGGCGTACCCCTTGAGACGATCCACATCGCCGGCGAGCGTTGCATCGACCAGATAGCGCAGGAGGGAGCTCATTTTCGGCGCGGAGGAAAAGGCCTCCGACGCGAGAATCGCCTCAAGCTGCTCTTCGATGGCGGCGCGCTCTGGAGCCATATCCCCTTTGGTCCGTTCAAAACCAAGTCCACGACGGGCACAATACCCTGCACCGGCCACACGACGGGCAAGCCGGAGAAAACATTGACGAATAAGGATTTATTCAAACACCCATCGCGATTTAACGATGGATGTAACGGTATTTAACGGTGTCATACTACCCGGCTTACGGGCCGATGGCCTATTTTCCGCGAACTTTCGCAGTGGGCGAGTTTTCCGGCGAAGTACGAATTCCGGATGCGAACGCATCTGGAAACGCCGAACGCGAGATCGCACCTCTGAGCGCTGTCTCTTAAGCGCAATGTTCCCCTAGCGCCTGCGCATTGAACATCACTTTGCAAATTTCGCGCAAGTGAGGCGAGCGCTGCCGTGGGGGGTCACAAGCACGAAAACCAACGACCAAGATCGAGATGGATCATGCGCTACTATTTTCATTTGGAACACGAGACGAGCGTCCACCTGGATCACATGGGCCAGGAATTTCCGGATACCAAAAGCATGAAGGATCACGCCGCGACCGCAGCGCGCGAGCTCAGCAAGCTCGAAAAATGGAAAGGCTGGTCGTTGTTGGTCGTCGGGACGAACAATACGGAAGTCCTGCGGGTACCGATCGCGGCCACCGTGGTGTCCGAATAGCCGAATCTAAAGTAGCCCCAACGGCACGACGGAGACACGCACCGCTGCCGTATTCCGCCCGGACATCACCGCAAATTTTTACCTCGCGTTTACCGACGTCTCGCTAGTTTTGAGGAGTTGTCACAACAATCGGCGTGAGACGGGGGATGCACATGCGCGATGCGGAAGCGCGAGATGATCGTGGATCTCGCCGCAGCAGTCGCAACGCCATCCTCGTCGAAGCTCCGCTGGCCTCCCTGCGGCCGACGCAAATGGCCGTCGGTATGCGCTCGGTAACGCGTAAGATGCGCAAGGTCGAGCGCCGCGTCGGCAAACGCCGGAAGTTCGAAAAGCTGCTTCTCGACCGGCCGATCCCCGCCGTCTGCGGTCCCGGCGGGGACTTCTTCATCGTCGACCACCATCATTTCGGAATGGCCTTGTGCCTTGCCGAGGTCGAGACCGCCTACGTCCGCGTCATCGAGGATATTTCCGGCCTCTCGCGCGCGGCGTTCTGGCGGCGCATGGAAAACGACGGCCGCCTTTATCCGTACGACGAATTCGGTCGTCGCATCCAACCCTCGTTGCTGCCACCCTCGCTCCACGCGTTGCGGCACGATCCCTATCGCGATCTCGCTTGGGAAGTGCGCGAGGCAGAAGGCTTTCACAAGGTTTCGGAGCCGTATGCCGAGTTCCGCTGGGCAAACTTCTTCCGCGATCACATCGCGCAGTCGACAATCCGGCGCGATCCGAAGGGAGCCGTGAGACAGGCGCTGAAGCTGTGCAAGTCGCGGATGGCAGCGCGCCTGCCCGGCTACGCGCACTAACACGCCCCCCGACAAGACTGGCCTCATCGCGGCTGAGTGTCTCCTCGCCGAAGAAACGGCAAGCCGAACAGCGATCACATCGCCCGCACTCGCTCAGTCCACTGTGGAAACATCCGCCTTTTTCTCGTTGGACTCACCGGATTGTTGCTAAGATCCGCGCGACGCCAGCTTCGAAGGATCAGGCCGATGATGCGAGCATTGCTCGCCTTGATCTTAGCAGTCTTCGTGTCATCCACGGCGGTTTCCGCCGCGGAGCGCATGGCGCTGGCCCAACACGTTGATCAAGCCGCCAAGGTCTTCAACCCAGCGCCCGCCCACCAGGGCCAGGATACTGAAGACGTCGAGCACCAGCCCTGCGTCAGCGCCCGTAGCGGCGGCGGCAAAGCGGCTCTCGATCTTGGCGCGGCCGCGCCACAGCACCGCCACAGCCCATCACTCGCAATCACGACAACCCCTCTGCGGCCACCCGTATTGAAGCCTGTCGTGTTTCTGTACTCGTGCGCGCCGCGCGCGCCGCCACCGCACACCCTGAGCGCCTAGTCAGTTCAATTCCTCTCGCCGTTACTTGCCCGTTTTGGGGGCAGTGAGCGCACGCCGACGCGCGCGTCAAACCGGGAGGAGACCATCAATACATGCCGCGGACCTCACCAGGTCGCGAAAGGATGTGACGTGCCATTCAAAACCCTAAGGCATTGGATCGAATATGCCTTGTCGAGACTAGCTATCGCCGCCATGCGAATGGCGGGGGTCGACGCTTCCGCCCATGCATTCGCCTGGCTCAGCCGCAAGATCGGACCACGCACCAGAAGACACCAGCAGAGTTTGAAGAACCTTGCGATCGCATTCCCCCACAAGAGTGCCGCCGAACATGCGCGTATTGCTCTTGCGATGTGGGACAACATGGGGCGGGTCGCTGCCGAGTTGATCCTAATCGATCGTATCCTTGCCGATCCTGCACGCATCACAATTGCGGGAACGGAAGAGCTGGAAACCGCGGTAAGAAACCGCGAGCCGCAGGTCGGCGTAACCTTGCATACCGGAAACTGGGAGCTTGCGATCTGGCCAGTGAAGAAGCTCGGAGGCGACCCGGCTGGAGTCTATCGTCCCCTCCCGAACCCTCACATCGATCGCCTGGTTCGAACCCGTAGATCGGCGCTGTTCAGCGGCGGCCTGTTTGCCAAAGGCCCAGAAGAAGGACCTCGCGCCGCGAAGGTGATGATCGATTTCGTGCGCAACGGCGGCTGGCTTGGCTTCGTCGCGGACCATGTCGATCGGCGCGGTGTTCCCGTCGATTTCCTCGGCCAGACCATTTGCGTCACCCATGTCCCGGCCCTTATCGCGCGTCACACCAATGCGCAGGTCTGGATCGCGCGAACCATACGCATCGGAACGGGGAGCCGTTTCCGGATCGACGCCAAGAAGCTCGATCTGCCAACCAGCGAAGACAAACGCGAGGATGCCTGCCACGCAACGCAAATGATCTTCAGCCAGTTCGAGGCCTGGATCCGCGAGCATCCCGAGCAGTGGCAGTGGTGGAACATCCGCGTTCCGCGCGAGGCGCCCCGAACCAAGGCACCCGCGGCGGCCACGTCGGACCAGGCCCGCCGCACGCCTCAACACATGACGGCATGACAAAAGTCCGGGCGGGCGGACCTGCGAGCCGCCCCCCGGATCATAGGCGGCGTAGCGCAACTCGCATTTCCGTCGAAGGAACGGTGGCTGCCCCCTTTTGGCCCTATCGGAGGACCATTCAGCTGGTTGTAAGCTTGGGCTGGATAGGTCCCCGGCGACGAAATCCTCCAACCGGCTGCCCGGATGAGAATTCTCCTGATCGAAGACGAGCCATTGCTGGGCGAAGCGGTGGCCACCCATTTAAAGCGGCAACATGCGGTCGACTGGCTGGAATCGCTGGATGACGGCACCGAAGCCATGCGTACGGTCGCCTACGATCTTCTGCTCCTCGATCTCAACTTGCCGGACGGTCACGGCCTCGACCTCCTGCGCGCGGTCCGCAAACTGGGGCAGTCACTCCCCGTCATCGTCATCACCGCCCGTGACCAGGTTCGCGACCGCATCGACGGCCTCAATGCCGGCGCCGACGACTACATCGTGAAACCCTTCGACCTCGACGAACTGTCCGCCCGCATTCAGGCCGTGCAGCGGCGCGCTACCGCCATGCCGAACCCTCGTCAGACCATCCGCGGGCTCGAGATCGACCAGACCACCCGCCAAGTCTGGCGCGACGGCGAGGAAGTCACCCTCACCGCGCGCGAGTGGGCTTTGCTCGAGTGCTTCGTCCATCGCCTCGATACCATCGTCTCCAAGGCCAAGCTCGAAGAAGCGCTTTACGATTTCGGCTCGGATATCGAAAGCAACGCGGTTGAGGTCTATGTCAGCCGCCTGAGAAAGAAGCTCGGCGCCGATGTGATCCGCACCCTTCGCGGATTGGGCTACCGGATGGATCGCTAGATCATGGCCCAATGGACCATCAAGAGACGGCTGCTCAAATCGCTCATCGCTTTCGTTGCAATATTCTGGATTGCGGGCGTCGTGATCGCCGGCCTCGTTGTCCGCCACGAGGTCGACGAAGTCTTCGATAGCGCGCTGCGGGAAACCACCGGGCAGATCATTCCCATCGCGCTTCATGAGCACCGCATCGGCAGATCCAGCGACGCCGCCATCTTCGGCGACACCAAGCAATCCCTGTCATTCAGCCGCGGACACATGCACTTCCTGCTGCGTGACGAGGACGGCACGATCCTTGTCGCCTCCTCTGGGACGCCGAAAGATCAATTGCCCCGACCAACGCGCAACGGCTTCGACAATCGCGGAGATTTTCGCTACTACGCACGCTTTTTGCCAATGGAGAAGAAGTGGATCGAGGTCGCCCAGGAGTTGCACGAGCGCCGCGAAGCCGCGTTCGGGCTCTGGCTCGCGCTCGCCTCGCCCTTGCTGGCCCTCCTGCCGATCGCAGCTTTCGCGATCTGGCGCACGGTCGGCCGTGCGACCGACCCGATCAACAGTGTTTCGCATGAGCTCGAAACGCGCAGCGGAGATTATCTCGAACCGATCGACGGAACCGGGTTGCCGGGCGAGCTGTCTCCCGTCGCCGATGCTATCAACACGCTGATGAGCCGGCTCAAGGCCGCACTCGACAACGAGCGGGCCTTTGCCGCCAACGCGGCCCATGAATTGCGAAATCCTATCGCGTCGGCGCGAGCACAAATCCAGGTTCTCGCCGCCAATCTTCTCGGCACGCCCGAACAGGCCCGTGCCGACAACATCGCATCGCAGTTGGGCCAGCTAGGGCGCCGCATCGAGAAGCTGCTGCAGATGTCACGCGCCGAGGCCGGCCTCGGTCAATCTCGGGATCGAAGCGATCTGTTCGCCATCGCGACGCTTCTGGTCGAGGATTATCGGCGGCGTTCGGATGTCGGCGAGCGCCTGAGGCTGGAATCGGCAAGTGACGAAAGTTGCTGGGTGGCCATGGATCAGGACGCGGTCGCGATTGTTTTGCGCAACGCCATCGAAAACGCTGTTAACCACGGGTCGGCGACCGAACTCATAGAAGTGCACATTGCGAGCAATTGTGCGGTCAAAGTCGTCAATGCATGTCCCGCAATCCCACCCGATATGCTCGCCGAACTCAAAGGCCGCTTTCGCCGCGGAACTCTCCCGGACGGGCTCGGAAGTGGCCTCGGGCTCGCAATCATAGACACGATCATGCGGCAGGCAGGCGGTACCGTGACGCTGCGGTCTCCCGCCGAGAACCGTGAAGACGGCTTCGAAATTTCTCTCACATTTCCCGGCTCTATCTGAGGCCGTCTCGTTTTCCAACCTGAACGATCCGGCACATCCGCGTTGTCAGGTTGTTTTCAGCTTCGGGCTCGATAACCCGCTTAGGCACCAGCCTGTCCGGGGGAAAACATGTACGCGACCGTCGTTTTGCCCGCCTACAACGAAGAAGAGAGCATCGGCGCTCTGCTGCGCGAAATCCGGAACGCGCTCGATCAGCTTCCGGTGCGTGAGATCATCCTCGTCGACGATGGCAGCTCCGACGCCACGGCTGCGCGCGCCATGGCCGAATGGAAAGGCGTCAACTCGACCCTGCGCATCATTCGCCATGTCCGCCGCCTCGGTCAGAGCCGCGCGCTTCTTACCGGCATCCGAGCCGCCTCCCAAGACCTCATCGTCACGCTCGACGCCGACGGACAAAACGACCCCGCCGATTTCGGCAAGCTGTTCGCCACCTACAGCGCCCGTCAGACACGCTATCCCAGGCTTCTGGTCGCCGGTCAGCGCGCCAGGCGTGAAGACAGTCTCGTCCGTCGCCTCTCCTCGCGCATTGCCAACGGCGTGCGCGCCAGCATCCTGAACGACAACGTCCGCGACACCGGCTGCAGCCTGAAACTGTTCCGCCGCGAGGACTTCCTCGCGCTCCCCTTCTTCGATCACATCCATCGCTTTATCCCAGCGATGATGAAGGCGTCCGGCGTCGCCATCGCGCTGGTCGAGGTCAGTCATCGCCCCCGCAAGGCTGGGCGTTCAAAGTATGGGTTGTGGGATCGGCTGTGGGTCGGAATTCACGATCTGATCGGCGTGCAATGGCTGATCAGAAGACAGATCGCCAATGTGGAGCTGGAGGACGTGTTATGAAACCATCGTCCGAAACCATCTGGCTCTGCATCGGTCTTATCGGCCAGAGCCTGTTCTTCATGCGCTTCTTCGTGCAATGGCTTGCCTCCGAGCGAAAGCGCCAGTCCGTGATCCCACCCGCGTTCTGGTATTTCAGCCTCGCCGGCGGATTGGTTCTCTTGGCATACGCGGTGTGGCGCGCCGATCCGATCTTCATCCTCGGCCAAGCTTCGGGAATAGGGATTTACAGCCGCAATCTCTACTTCGTTTCCGGTGCCGGGCGGCAGTCCCAACCGACAGTTGCCGCGACAGGCTGATCCCTTGAGCCGTTCCTTGCTCGCACGCCATCCGGCCGTCCTGGAACACGCGGCTTGTGCGGCCGTCGTCATTGCGTTCGCGGCCCTCTGCGTCGCCATCGCATTGCTTCCGGCAGTGCCTATCGACGAGACCCGATACTTGACGGTCGCGTGGGAAATGCGCGCGACGGGAAACTGGAGCCTTCCGACCCTCAACTTCGAGCCCTATTCCCACAAGCCGCCGCTGCTGTTCTGGCTGATCAACGCGAGTTGGTCGGTCTTCGGACTCGAGGTCTGGCCCGCCCGCTTGATCGGCGCGCTGTCGATGGCAACCGTCCTGACGTTGACCCACGTGCTTGAAAAGCGGCTCCTCCCCCGCTCGGCCGCGGGACCGGCCGCCAGCGCTCTGATGCTGCTCGCTCTGCCGATGTTCGTCGCGCTCGGCTTCTCGATCATGTTCGATATGCTGCTGACCGCCACCGTAGCGGGAGCGATGCTCGCACTCTGGATTGCCGGGCGCTCCGGCGCGCGCCACGCATTTGCGGGATATGCGATTTGCGTCGGCCTGGGCTTGCTGGCCAAGGGCCCTGTCGCCCTCTTGTTCACGCTGCCTGCTGCGTTGCTCGGCCCGGTGTGGATCGATGCTACGCAGCGGCGCGGCTGGACGTGGCGCATCGCCCTCTCCATCGGTTTCGGAGTGACGATCGCGTTGGCTTGGGCTCTCCGCGCCGCCTACCTCGGAGGACCGGAGTTTGCGGAAATGCTGTTCTGGAAGCAGTCTGCCGGACGCATCGCCTCTTCATTCGCACATGCACGCCCGGTTTGGTTCTATCTTCCGATCATACTGATGCTCCTGACGCCAATCTTGCTCTGGCGTCCCGCCCTAAGCAGTCTTCGCAACGTCATGGCCGAGGCAACCCCCGCCAGGAATTTCCTTCTGGCCTGGGCAGCGCCCGCCTTCATTGGCCTCAGCCTTGTTAGCGGCAAACAACTTCACTACCTGATCCCACTACTCCCCGCCGTCGCACTCCTGGCCGCGCTCGGCCTCGAACGTATCGATTTCCGCAAGTCCGATCGCATTGCGCTTCTCGCTTTTGCCGGAGTTATTCTGATCGCCCTGTCCGTCCTTTCCGTCACCGGATTGAGAGGGGTGTCGGACGACACGATGGTGACGGCAATCGCTTTGTCGCTAAGCCTTCCGTCGCTGCTGCTGACCGGCGCATTGGCTTTGGCAGCGATCGCAATCGTCGGACCTTCCCTGCGCCGCTCATTGATCGGCCTCGCGCTCGCGAACCTCGTCGTCTTGACCAGCCTTGCGACCCAGTCCCGCGCGGTCCTCACCCAACTTTTTGACCTCGCGCCTATTGCGGACATCATTACGCCGTTGCGGGATCGGCCGATTGCGATGACGCAGGAATCGCGCGGCGAGTTCGGCTTCCTCGCGCGCCTGACGCGGCCACCGGCCTATGTTCCGCTACCGCAGTTGGCCTGCTGGATCCTAGCGCACCCGGATGGCCTCGCCATCGTGCGGGAAAGGGACAACGCGCAGTCGCGCCCGGATCGTTGGCCGGAAGTGACGGATGTCCTCTTGGTCAAGAAATACCGCATCGACGGTCTGATTACCGTCGTGAAGGCCCGGAACCCCCTTCCGGACATACCCGCCATTGCTCAATCGTGCGCCACGCACGGCACACGCTGAATTTCAAGGCAACTCCTTGTCCGGAGAACTGTTTTCCGGGAACGTAGCGGCAGAACTAGGCTACAACTGCCTATATTCACCATGTCTGACAAAGCGCCCGCCTGCTGATACAAAGCGCGCGGACCGGGGTCTCAACAAAAACGTCTCCGTCCGCCCTTGTCGAGCGGCAGGCCCGCGTGTAGGGCAAGGGCCAGGAGTCTCTCACGAGAGACCGATCCTCGAACGGGAGACGGACACCCGATGCCGCGGCCACTCATCATCGCTCCCTCGATCCTGTCGGCGGATTTCTCGCGGCTCGGCGCTGAAGTCGCCGCCGTTGACGCTGCGGGTGCGGACTGGATCCATTTGGACGTGATGGACGGCCATTTCGTTCCCAACATCACCTTCGGCCCGCCAGTGATCAACGCCATCCGCGGAAGCTCCAAGAAAACCTTCGATTGTCATCTGATGATTGCGCCGGCCGATCCCTACCTCGAAGCCTTCGCCAAGGCAGGCGCCGAGATCATCACAGTCCACGCGGAAGCAGGCCCCCATCTCGACCGCTCCCTGCAGGCGATCCGTGCCCTCGGCTGCCGCGCGGGCGTCTCGCTCAATCCCTCGACGCATGAGAGCGTGATCGAGCACGTGCTCGACCGGCTGGATCTCATCCTGCTCATGACGGTCAACCCCGGCTTCGGTGGCCAGGCCTTCATTCCCGCCCAGCTCGAGAAGATCCGCCGCGTCCGCGAGATGGTCGGCAACCGCCCGATCGACATCGAGGTCGACGGCGGCGTTACCCCCGAGACGGCCGGCCTCGTCGTGGCGGCCGGCGCCAATGCGCTCGTTGCCGGCTCCGCCGTCTTCAAGGGCGGCACCAAGGAAAGCTACGCCGCCAACATCGCCGCAATCCGCGCATCGGCCGAAAAGGCGCGCGCATCGAAATCGGCCGCCTGAAGAGCGACTTGCTCGGCCCCTCAAATCAACGAGGTCACATGTTTCCGCTTTCACACATGCTGAAGTCGTTCATTCGCGTCGGTACCCTGAAGGTCATCGACGCGGAAGGCCGCACACACATTTTCGGCGGCCGAGCCCCGGGTCCCGACGTCACCATGCGCCTCACCGATCCGACGCTCTACCGCAGCCTGTTCTTCAACCCGGAGCTTGCCGCCGGCGAAGCCTACATGGACGGCCGCATGAGCTTCGAGAACTCGACGCTCCGCGACTTCCTCACCCTGTTCTCGGTGAACCGCCTGTCGCTCGGCTCCTATCCGCTGCAGAAGGTTCTGCGCACCGTTTCTCGCGGCCTCAAGCGCTTCCAGCAGGCAAATCCGATCGGCAAGGCGCAGAAGAACGTCGCCCATCACTACGACATCGGCAACGACTTCTACCGCCTCTTCCTTGATCGCGGTATGCAGTACTCCTGCGCCTACTTCACCAGCGACGACAACACGCTGGAAGAAGCTCAGCAGAACAAGCTGCGCCTGATCGCCTCCAAGCTCGATCTGAAGCCCGGCCAGAAGGTGCTCGACATCGGCTGCGGTTGGGGCGACATGGCGCTCTATCTCGGCCGCATGGCGGACGTGCAGGTGGTCGGCGTCACGCTCTCGAAGGAGCAGTGCAAGCTCGCCAACGAAAAAGCCAAGGCCCTCGGCCTCGCCGACCGCGTCCGCTTCGAGCTGCGCGACTATCGCGACCTGACCGAACGCTTCGACCGCATCGTCTCGGTCGGCATGTTCGAGCACGTCGGCGTCCATCACTACGGCGAGTACTTCGCCAAGGTGAACGAGCTTCTGACCGACACCGGCGTCATGCTTTTGCATTCGATTGGCCACATGAGCCCGCCCGGCACCGCAAGCCCTTGGCTCCGGAAGTACATCTTCCCAGGCGCTTATTCTCCCGCGCTCTCGGAAGTGTTCACCGCGGTTGAGCAGAACAGCCTGTGGGTGACCGACCTCGAATTCCTGCGCGTGCACTACGCCAAGACGCTGGCGCACTGGGTCAGCCGTTTCGAGGCAAACCGGGCCAAGGTTGCCGAGATGTACGACGAGCGCTTCTGCAGAATGTGGGAGTTCTACCTGATCAGCTGCGAAATGATGTTCCGCACCGGCAGCCAGCTCGTCTTCCACATGCAGCTCGCGAAGAAGCGGGATGCCGTGCCGATCGTGCGCGACTACATCACCGACACCCAGCGCGCCTTCCTTGAACTCGAGCCCGGGAAGGGCATCTTTCCGAACGGCTAGAACGTTCGGCGCTTGCGACAAGCCTCGCAACAGGCGTCGCGGTGACGTTCGTTTGGTGCAGCTCGACTGCTCACCCGCAAACATCGCCCCGGCGAAAGCCGGGGTTACGTCCAAGGGAAGGGCCAGCACGCCCTACGGCGCCTTCGGCCGATCCGGCGCAGGCGGCACGCCGTCCTTCTCGCAGTGATAGGCGGGCTTTGCCACCTTGCTCCACACTTCCGACGAGCCGAACAACGGCAGCAGCACGTAACCGCGCACATCGATCTGCGTCGGACTCAAGACCGTCGCGTAACCCTTGAAACTCATGCCGAGATCGGGAACGTAGACGTCCCCGCCACCCCAGGTGCCGTCGGATTGTTTCGTGAAGCCTTCGATGACGCGCAAACCGCACACCTGCCTGTTCTGCAGCGCGGCATCAGGATTGCGATAATCCTTCAGCGGAAGACGATCCGGCCCATACGGGAGCCGCAGCCACACCACCTTGGCACACATGCCATCGCTGCCGCATGGCCCCACCTCCAGCACCACCTCGCCGTGCGAATCCATCCAGAATCCGTCGAGCTCGGTCGCAAGCGCGGGACGCGATATTGCGAGGCTTCCGAAGCCCACCAGCAGCAGGGCCAGAAAGTATGCGAAGCGATGCATGTTGTTTCCTTTGTCCCGCATCACGGCATATCCGCTCCCACAAAACGGAACGGAAGGCGCGCCATCCGAGCACCCCGTATCGGCCAGCACCGTGATGTTGTAAAGGCGAAGCAGCGTGCCCCCTTCTTTATCGGGGATAGAGCGTGCTAAGCCCGCCACGATGACGAAACCAGCCCCTCCGCTTGCAAAGCGATTCGCGCCGCCGCTTCCGATCGACGAAGTGCTGGAACCGCTTGCCGCCGCGCTCGAAAACGGTGCGAACGCCGTTCTGATCGCCCCGCCCGGCGCCGGCAAGACGACGCGTGTGCCGCTCGCGCTCGACGGCGCTCCCTGGCTGGAAGGCCGCAAGATCCTCGTTCTCGAGCCGCGTCGCCTGGCCGCTCGCGGTGCCGCACGCCGGATGGCGGCCTCCCTCGGCGAGGAGGTGGGCGAGTCAATCGGCCTGCGCGCACGCTTGGAAACCCGCGTTTCGCGCAAAACCCGCATTGAGGTTCTGACCGAAGGCGTCTTCACGCGCATGATCCTCGATGATCCTATGCTCGAAGGCGTCGGCGCCGTTCTGTTCGACGAATTCCACGAACGTTCGCTTGACGCCGATCTTGGTCTCGCGCTCGCCCTCGATGCACAGAAAAGCCTGCGCACCGATCTGCGGCTCCTCGTCATGTCGGCAACGCTCGCCGGAGATCGCGTTGCGGGGCTTCTCGACAATGCTCCCGTCATCGAAAGCGCGGGCCGCTCGTTCCCAGTCGAGACACGTTACCTCGGCAAAAACCCGGCCTTACGGCTCGAAGATCGCATGGCCGACGCCATCGAACGTGCGTTGCGGGCCGAAAGCGGTTCGATCCTCGCGTTTCTGCCGGGGCAAGGCGAAATCCGCCGCACCGAGGAGCGGTTGCGCGAGCGGATAGATCCCGCCACCACCATCCTTGCGCCGCTCTACGGCGCGCTCGACCGGAGCGAGCAGGATCAGGCCATCGAGCCCGCCCCACCGGGCAAACGCAAGGTCGTACTCGCGACGTCGATTGCCGAAACCTCTCTCACCATTGAAGGCGTCCGCGTCGTCGTCGACTGCGGCACAGCCCGCGTTCCGCGCTTCGACCCAGACGTCGGCGTCACCCGCCTTCAAACCGTCCGCGTCTCCTGCGCCTCCGCCGATCAGCGCCGCGGACGCGCCGGCCGCACCGAGCCCGGCGTCTGCTATCGCCTGTGGGACGAAGCCGAAACTGCGAGCCTGCCGGCGTTCGGCGAGCCGGAGATCCGCTCAGCCGATCTCGCGCCCCTTCTGCTCGATTGCGCCGAATGGGGCGTCACCGATCCGCGTACGCTCGCCTGGCTGGACCCGCCGACACCCGCCGCAATCGAAGCCGCTCACGAAGAACTCGAAACGCTCGGCGCGCTGGATGCTTCCAGACGAATGACGGAAACCGGACGCGCCCTCCGTGCCCTTCCCTTGCCGCCGCGCCTCGCAGCCATGCTCATCGCGTCCGCGAAAGTGGGAGCCGAAGCGCGAGCGGCCGATATCGCGGCCCTTCTCGTCGAGCGTGGCCTCGGCGGAAACGATACGTCGCTCGATCAGCGTCTCGAAAACTTCCGCCGCGACCGCTCTCGCCGCGCCACCGAGATGCGCCGCCTTGCCGAAGGCTGGGCCCGGACATCACGAAGAGACGGTCAGGGTGAACGGCCGAGAAGCACTGGTAACAGCGATCACTCCACCGCCGCTCTCCTCGCCCTCGCTTATCCCGACCGCATCGCCAAGGCCCGCGGCGCTCGTGGCCAGTTCCTTCTCGCCAACGGTCGCGGCGCAATGCTCGATGCGGCCGACGCGTTGGCCCGTGCACCTTTCCTGGTGATTGGCGAAATGCAGGGCACGGCCGCAGCGACACGCATTCTGTTGGCCGCCGAAACCAGCGAAGCGGATATCCTGAGCTTTGCTGGACACCGCATCTCAGCCCGCGACGAAATCACGTTCGATCGGGAGGCCGCCGCCGTGCGCGCCCGCCGCGTCCGGCGTCTCGATGCCATCGAACTCGCGAGCGAGCCGCGACCAGCCGAGCAAAGCCCCGAAGTCGAAGCCGCGCTCGCCGCCGGTCTCGCGTCGCTCGGTGCAGCACGCCTGCCTTGGAGCAAAGCACAGCTTCAGCTCCGCGACCGCATCGCATTCCTCCGCGCAGCCGGCGGAGAGGATTGGCCAGACCTGACGGACGCCACCCTCACCGCCACGCTGCCGGATTGGCTCAGTCCCTTTCTGTCTGGAAAAACCCGCCTCGCAGATGTCGCGGCCGACGACCTGGGCCAAGCTTTGGATGCGCTTATCCCGTGGGCTCTGAAGCGCCGCCTGGAGGAGGAGGCGCCAACTCATTTCGAGGCCCCGACCGGAAACCGTCACGCCATCGAATACGAAGGCGCTGGCGCGCCCGCCTTGCATATCCGCGTGCAGGAGCTGTTTGGCCTCAAGGCACATCCGGCGATCGCCGGCGGCCGGCTACCGCTGACCTTGCATCTACTGTCGCCGGCCCATCGGCCGATCCAGATCACGCGCGACCTGCCGGGGTTCTGGAGCGGATCATGGGCAGCGGTGAAGGCGGAGATGAAGGGCCGCTATCCGCGTCACCCCTGGCCGGACGATCCCGCCAATGCGGCGCCGACAAGCCGGGCCAAGCCGCGCGGAACCTGAAGGCACCGGCGGTTTCACAACGTCGAAGTTCTAGTTGTTCGCGGCGGAATCTGCGTTCGCTTTGGGCGTGTGCTTCAAGGAGGCGGCCTTTTTCAGCTTCCCGCCTTGGGTCGCCTTCCCCGCTTGCTTTGCTCCGGCCGAAGCATTCGCTTTGGCCGTCTGCTTGGTAGTCTTTTTCTGCGTCGCAGCTTGCTGAGAGGTGGCCGATTGGTTGGCCTTGACCACCTGCTGCTTCGCCTTCGCGGGCTGCTTAGGCACTCCCGCCTGCTTGGCGGTTCCAGTCTGGCTAGGCTTCACCACCTGCTTCGCCTTCGTCGCCTGCTTCGGCGCCGCGGCCTGCTGCGTTGCCCCCGGCTGGCTAACCTTGACCACCTGCTTCTTCTTCGTGGCCTGCTTTGGCGTTGCCGCCTGTTTCACCTTAGCAGTCTGCTTCGACACGGCCCCCTGCTTCGACGTGCCCGCCTGACCAGCCTTTAACACCTGCTTCGCTTTCGTGGCCTGCTTCGGCAGGGCAGCCTGTTGAGAGGCCCCCGTCTGGGTCACCTTGATAACTTGCTGCTTTGCCTTCGCGGTTTGCTTCGGAACCAATACTTGCGGAGACGTTCCCGGCTGAGCGACCTTGACCACCTGCTTGGCATTCGTGGCCTGCTTCGTCGCCTTCTTCTGCGTCGGTACTTGCTGCAACGTCCCTGCCTGGCTCGCCTTCACCGCCTGCTTCGCCTTCACGGTCTGCTTTGGCGCCACCGCCTGCTGCGTCATCCCCGGTTGGCTGACCTTCACCACCTTTTTAGCCTTCGCAGTCTGCTCCGGCGTCGCGGCCTGCTTTGCCTTCGCGGTCTGCTTGGCCCCTTTTTCGGACAACTTAGCCGGCTCGCCCTTGAGCGGTTTGTTGATCGGCCCAGCGCTGGCAGGCACGGGCGCTGCCGACTTAGCGCCAGAAGCGGCGCCGGATTTCACCAGCGCATCGATACACGCGGGCTGCAGATTGGGCCCGACATTGCGCATGCACGCAGACAGCCCCTCGCTGCCCAGCTGATGCTGACTGCAATGCGTCAGATAGTCGGAACGGCAATGCTTCCGAACGTCGTCGCTATAGGCAAGCGCTCCAGCTGGAAACGCCAAGAACGCTGTGACGAAAGCCAATACGCAGGTACGCAGCATCTCGTCTCCATCTCGGTCTGCTGATCCGGGACCAGGCGACAAACGAGTACTCCACGACGAAACGCACACGAGCCGTAACGGTTCACCGCAAAGCACGCCGACGAAGCGGCGAACAAATTGCATAAAAATCAATATGATAATAGCACAACTTGCGGAGAAAGGCGAGAGTCGATCTCGCCCCCGCGCCATGTCGCCGCGGGGTGTTGCCGCCCTGCTCGTGTCAGATTGGGGGGCTGCCTGCTATAAGCCGGACGTTGGGCGAGTCGAATAGGATTGCGCGCAAACGCACCTGTCGAAGTGTCCATAGAAACAAAGCCTCGAGGGAGAGCGCGACCAATGGCACTGAAAGCCCCTGGCATCCTTACGTTCATGTTGTCAGTCATCCTCACAGTGCTCGCACTGGTCACATATGTCTTCGGCGCGACAATTCCTTACATTACGGGTCAAGAATTCTGGGCTATTCTTCTGGCTCAGTTCGTACTCGTATTCGGCTGCATCATGCGCGGTCTGTGACGCAGCCTTCGAGCGTAGCGGGCTTTGCCGTTCCGGGGGATGGCTGGGCCCGGTCCAGGGTGCAATGCAGCAAACGTAAACGGCTTGAACCCTATCGCTGTGCCCTTCTGTCGCGCGGCGTTCGAAACTCTGGATCTGTCGTGTTCGAATGCACAAATTGGCGCTCATGATGATCAGAAAACTTCAGTCTGGCCCCTTCGCTGAGCGCGCGCGCCGGTCCGTACGTGAAATTACGTTGGCCGTCGTCCTGACGCTTGCCGCCCTCGTATTTGTTGTGGCCGCACTTCACGGCCATGGCTCGGAAACAGCCGCGATTTCGCCCGTTGAAGACGCCCCTCAGAACAGTTCCAATTAACTGACGCAACGGGCGCGCCGAATGCGTCCGAGGCTTTGGCCTGGACGCGACCAAACCCTTAAATCACTTTCACCATATGCTGATCGCGTCGCATCCCGTTGATCCGACGCGCAATCGCCTCAGGGGCTTCCAAAGCCCGTGGCCGACTCGGATGCCTTATCCGGCCAACGGCTCAGCCCGTACCAGGCCCCGAACCGAATTGCCCACATAGACGACATTGCCACCCTTGAGATCGTCGGGCGTCAACGTGGCTTCGACGGCTTTGCCGCTTGCGAGCAGTTCGCTGCGAAGCACCCCTGGTAGCAACCCGGACGAAAGCGGCGGCGTGACGAGTTTGCCATCCCGCTCGACGAAGATATTGGTTCGGCTGCCTTCCGCAAGCTCGCCGCGCTCGTTGAGATAGAGCACCTCGTCGGCTTTCATCGTATCGGCATAGTGCTGCCACTCGCGATCGTAGAGCTCGCGCCGCGTCGTCTTGTGGAACAGGAATGCATTGGTGCTGTCGAGCCGCGTCTCCGAAATGACATAGCGCATAACGGCCCCGGGCTTCTGTGCCGGCTGCTCCGCCACCGTGACCGTGAGCTTACCGTCCTCGGCCAGGAGCAGGCGCACCCTGAGCCGCTCGCCGGCGCGCCCCTTGACGGCATCGGTCAGCGCCGCACGAACGGCGCTTTCGTCGAAGGCATATCCGAAATAGGCCGCCGACGCCTCGAGCCGCTTCACGTGCCTTTCCAGAAGCCAGTAGCCCGAGCCGGCGTCATGCAGCAGCGTTTCGATCAGCTCGAAGCTTTTCGGCGGATCGGTCAGGAACTTCATCTTGAGCAGGCACTCGGCATATTCTTTCGCACCCACGGAATCGTACACCACACCCGATCCGATCCCCATCTCGCCGCGCCCATCGCGGAAGATCACGGGCGTGCGAATTGCAACGTTGAACAGCGCTTCGCCTTTTGGGCTGATGTGGCCGATCGCACCGCAATAAACGCCGCGCGGCTCGGTTTCGTAGTCGCGGATCAGTTCCATCGCGCGGATCTTGGGCGCACCGATCACGGAGCCCGGCGGAAAGATCGCGCGCACGAGATCGGCAAGACCGACCTCCTCCTTGAGCGTCGCCTTCACGCCCGAGGTCAACTGATGCAAGGTGCGGTACGTCTCGACGGTGAAAAGGTCGGTGACGCTGACGCTGCCGACCTCGGCGATACGGCCGAGATCGTTGCGCATCAGATCGACGATCATGAGATTTTCGGCGCGCTGCTTGACGTCGCTCGAAAGCACGCGGCGCTGATCCGCGTCCGCTTCCGGCGTTCCGGCCCTTGGCGCGGTTCCCTTCATCGGCCGCGTGGAAACCACACGCCCGTGCTTTTCGATGAACAGCTCCGGGCTGGCAGATAGCACCGTCACTTCACCCGTATCGACGATGCCGGCATAGGCCACGCGTTGGCGCTGGCGCATGTCACGATAGAAAGTGAGCGGCGAACCCTCGAGGCGGAATCGGGCCTTGAAGGTGAGGTTCAACTGATAGATGTCGCCGGCGCGGATATTATCCTGGACAGCCGAGAACCGCTGCTCGTACTCGGCTCCATCCCATGCGCACGCGACCGACGTGAATTGGTAGGAGCCGCTGCGGGTATGCGTCGAAAGCCAATGGTCGACCTCGCGCTCGCTCATCTCGCGCGGGGCACGATAAAGCCCGAACCACAACAGTGGCACATTCCGCCCTTCCGGCAAGAGATCGCGGATCTTGGGCTCCAGCACGTATCCGAGCTCATAGGCGAAGAAGCCCGCGGCATAGAGCCCTGCCGTCGTCCCCGCTTCAAGGCGTGCAAGCGCAGCCGGAACTTCTTCCGGTGTGACGGCCGAGACGATCTCGGTGGGCTCGGTAAACAGCAGAGAGGGTGCCCCCCGGCCGGAGCTGTTGTCGAGAAGAACGAACGTTTCCTCGAGCCCCGCGCGCGTCGTGTTCATATCGGCAGGCTGGCGGGAACGTTTGGGGTCGGCTGATGTCATACGTGGGAAGTCTCGCCTAGAGTTCTCCAGGAACCGGCCCTCGAAAAGGAAAGCTCGGTCGATGGGCATCGTAGCGATGCAAAGGAAGCGGCGACGCCAAGGAGACTGACCGCCGTATCTATGGCCACCTTATACGAAAGAACAGCCCCGCAGCCGAGACTATTCGAAGCCGAAATCCCTGATTTGACCCCGCCTTTCCGGCGCGATCGGTCAGGCTATCCACGGTCATGAACAAGACCCGCGCGACTGGGGTTCACAAAGCCAAAAATCGTGCTATAGACCCTCCCGAGCCGCGCTGCTGCGGCTCCTTCGAACGGGCCGGCTCGCAGTGCGGGTTCTTGAGGCCCAGATCAGCGCCAAGATCAAAAGCTGGCCAGATCATTCGAGCGGCGCGACACGGTTTCCAGCAGGGAACGCGTCGGGCTGAATACACGTCGGTATCGCGGGATGGAGCAGCCCGGTAGCTCGTCAGGCTCATAACCTGAAGGTC